>CDYK01032945.1_pt1 | contig 247930 bp, 226 predicted proteins | sample 554841 | NCBI WGS metagenome assembly CDYK01 (sample SAMEA3182102, study PRJEB8094) | gut metagenome | biome: human; feature: gut; material: Stool; isolation source: human stools | place: Canada | collected 2013-02-18
TGCTCCTCCTGCTCGCCAAGCTCCTTGTACTGCTGATACAGCGCGCCATTTTTCTCATCATTTACCGGATAATATGGCTCATCGCCCACCTTCCACTCAGAAGAGTATTCGCGTGAAACAACGGTCTTTGGCAGATCATTGCCTGCATCATCCTTGCCAAACTCGAACCATTTATGCTCGATGATACGTGTCCAAGGTGTCTCAGCATCTGTGTAGTTCACTGCCGCATTTCCCTGGAAGTTTGGCTTGTCTAAAAGTTCTGTCTCAAACCGCACGGAACGATATTCAAGCGCGCCAAGCTTATAATCAAAATAAGCATCAATGGCACCTGTATAGACAACCTTCTCTGCCATCGCATCATACTCTGCTTTGTTTGCAAAATAATCGGTAGAAACCTTTACTTCAATACCAGCCAGAAGGTTCTCCACCATCTTCGTGTAGCCGCCCATCGGAATACCCTGATACAGCGCATTGAAATAATTGTTGTCAAATGTCAGACGGACTGGCAGACGCTTGATGATAAACGCAGGAAGCTCTGTACATGGGCGTCCCCACTGTTTTTCCGTATAGCCTTTTACCAGCTTCTCATAGATATCTGTTCCAACCAGACTGATTGCCTGCTCTTCCAGATTCTTAGGCTCCGTGATACCAGCTGCCTTTTTCTGCTCTTCGATTTTTTCCGCTGCCTCTTCTGGCGTTACCACACCCCACATTTTGTTAAATGTGTACATGTTAAACGGCAGGCTGTAAAGCTCGCCTTTGTAATTTGCAACCGGTGAATTCGTGAACCGGTTGAACTCTGCAAACTTCGTAATATAATCCCATACCTCTTTGTTGTTCGTGTGGAAGATATGCGCACCATATTTGTGTACATGGATACCCTCTACATCCTCTGTGTACACATTTCCGGCAATATGCGGACGCTTGTCAATCACAAGCACCTTTTTCCCTTTTTCCTTTGCCTGCTGTGCAAACACCGCACCGTAAAGTCCGGCACCTACCACTAAATAATCATACTTTTTCATGTTTACCCTCCTCTTAGCCTTTAATCTCTTCGAAATATATCTCTTGTATATACCTTTTCCTGCACATCGTCCAGCTCTGCGCTGTAACGGTTTGCAAGAATTGCATCACTCTGTTTCTTAAACTCTACCAGATCATTTACGATCTTGGAGCCAAAAAATGTCGTTCCATCCGGCAGTGTCGGCTCATATACGATTACACTTGCTCCCTTCGCCTTCACACGTTTCATCACGCCTTGAATCGAACTCTGACGGAAATTATCCGAATTTGATTTCATCGTGAGTCGATAGACACCAATCGTAACTTTTTTCTCACTTTCAGCATTCCATTCATTGTTCGCGCCATAGCTGTAATAACCGGCTTTTTCAAGCACGCGACCCGCAATAAAATCTTTCCGCGTCCGGTTACTCTCCACAATCGCCGTCATCATATTCTGTGGCACACTGTCATAATTCGCAAGCAACTGCTTCGTATCCTTTGGCAGGCAGTACCCACCATAACCGAAGCTCGGATTGTTATACTGTGTTCCGATTCTCGGATCCAGGCACACACCATCAATAATTGCCTGGGTATCCAGCCCTTTCATCTCTGCATAAGTATCTAACTCATTGAAATAGGATACACGTAGGGCGAGATAGGTGTTTGCAAAAAGCTTGACCGCTTCTGCTTCCGTAAATCCCATAAACAGCGTATCAATATTTTCCTTTTCTGCGCCCTCCTGCAACAACCGTGCAAAAGTATGCGCCGCCGCATCTACTTCTGCATCCGACTTATCTGTACCAATAATAATACGGCTTGGATACAAATTGTCATACAGCGCCTTGGACTCCCGCAGAAATTCCGGAGAAAACAGAATCCGGCTTGTCTGATATTTCTTTCTTACTGACTCCGTATAACCAACCGGGATCGTCGATTTGATTACCATAAATGCTTCCGGATTCACCTTCAGCACAAGTTCAATCACGGCTTCCACCGCTGTGGTATCGAAGAAGTTCTTCTGACTGTCGTAGTTTGTCGGCGCAGCAATGATGACAAAATCCGCATCGCGATATGCTGTCCCTCCATCTAAGGTTGCTGTCAGATGCAACTCCTTCTCTGCCAGATACTTCTCAATATAATCGTCCTGAATCGGAGAAATCTTATGATTGATCTTCTCCACCTTCTCAGGCACGATATCCACTGCTGTCACCGTATGCTTCTGGGACAACAGGGTTGCAAGTGACAATCCGACGTAGCCGGTTCCTGCAACCGCAATCTTTATATCTTCAAATGTTCTCATATTCGAAATCCTCCTGTAACACGTCTTTTCGAATAACTATTTACTCACTCCGCAATGCTTCCACTGGATCCTTCTTTGATGCTACACGCGACGGAATCAGTCCACCGATCATCGTCAGCACAACGCTGATTGCAACCAAGAGCGCACCACCTGTAACCGGAAGCTTCGCAACGCCGGTCAGTCCTGCAAAATGGTGAATGACTGCATTGATTGGGATGTTCAGGAGCACGGTAACTCCAATACCGATCAAACCTGCCACGAAACCAATGATAATCGTCTCCGCGTTAAATACACGCGAGATATCCTTCTTCGATGCACCGATGCTTCGCAACACACCAATCTCCTTCGTCCGCTCCAATACGGAAATATATGTGATGATACCAATCATGATCGAGCTTACCACGAGCGAGATTGCCACGAACGCCATCAGCACATACGAAATCGCATTGATAATCGTACTGATGGAAGACATCATCGTTCCTACCATATCTGTGTAAGAGATTTCCTTCTCCTCTTCGCCGTTTGCTTTCACCATATCGTTATATTCTTCGATCACGTCGATGATCTTTTCCTTCGACTCAAAATCGATCGGATAGATGCGGATGACCTTCGGATCATTCTCATAAGCGATACCAAGTGTGACAAGGTTGTCATCATAGGTCGCATTCTCAGCAGATTTCAGATCGGACAGCGACATGCTGTTTGACACACTTTGCGTCTGTTCCGTCATCGTCTGCATGAACTGTTTCAACTGATCTGCCGGAAGGCTCGCCATATATTCATACAGCTGATCCTCTGTCATGTCTGCGATTCCCATCTCGCTCATTGCATCCTGCGCCTGCTGCTCAGCTTCCTTCTGTGCCTCCTCGTTCAGATCTGCACCAAATTCATAGCCGGTAAATACATTCTTATCTGGATCATCCAGCTGCGCCTTGCCAACTTCGCTGTCTCTCGACAGATCCATCAACTTCTCCACCAGTGCATGCGTATAACCAATCGTCGTTGTGATCGAATGTACCGTTGCATCCTCATTCGGACGGACGATACCAACCACCTTGATATCCAGACCATTTTTGATCTTATCTTTCAGGTAATCAGCATCATCGCTCTTATCCACATAACATTTCTCTGAATCATCGTATTCGTAAAAATCGGAAGATGGAATTACCTTATAGGTGAGGCTCAGCAGGTCATCATAGGTGTACGAGGTGTTTGGATACGTCTTCGTCTCACCCTTCAATGCCGCACGCATCATCTCCTGCATCTCGCTGACATCCCGGATGCCAAGCGAATACAACTCATAATCGCTGATCTCGTTATCCTTCGTCACGACCATCACGACTTCATCGTAATTCTCCGGCCAGCGTCCGGCTACAACATCATACTGGTTCTCGAGCAACTCCTGATTGCTGATCATCTCGGACCAGACATTCGTCGTACTCTGCGTCCCTGTCATACCCAGGTTATCCATCTCTGACATCGAACCAAATCCGATACTGTCAAAGACGGTACTTGGATTGACCTGATAGACTTCTTTCTCTACATCACTTTTGTAAGCGTTAATCGTAATGCCATAGGTGTACATGATATCGCTGGTGTAGTCCTTCATCTTCTGACCGTCACCTTCCTCGATATAATCCTTGAAGGATACCATGTCGTTAACCTTGACTTCACCAAGCATATTCTTCATATAATTACCGACAAAGTTGTTTGAATACACCTTGTCCATATCATGCTCTTCTTCACTCTTCATCTCGGTGCCGAGCATAATTCCCATCATTGCGGACATGTCAATGGACTCATCCGTGATCTCCAGCGGGTAGGTAGAAAGAGTATCTTCCTCCACGCTCTTGATATAATTCCGGAACCCATCGGACAACGATAAGATCAGCGCGATTCCGATAATACCGATACTGCCTGCAAATGCGGTAAGCAGGGTTCGTCCCTTCTTTGTAAGCAGGTTGTTAAAGGACAGATTCAACGCTGTAAAATACGACATCCGCTTATGCTTTAAGTCCTTCTTGCTTAATTCCTCATACGTTTCCTTCGCTGCTTCCTCATCGGAATACGGCATGCTATCATCTGTAATCTCACCATCCAACAGCTTAACAATTCGTGTACTGTACTGCTCTGCAAGCTCCGGGTTATGGGTAACCATAATAACGAGACGGTCTTTTGCAATCTCCTTCAGAAGATCCATAATCTGCACGCTTGTCTCTGTATCAAGTGCACCGGTCGGTTCATCCGCAAGCAGAATCTCCGGATCATTGATCAGTGCACGCGCGATTGCCACACGCTGCATCTGTCCACCGGACATCTGATTTGGCTTTTTATGGATCTGGCTACCGAGTCCAACCTTCTCGAGCACTTCCTTCGCCCGGCGTCTGCGCTCGCTCTTCGAGACACCCGACAAGGTCAATGCCAGCTCGACATTCTGCAGCACCGTCTGGTGCATGATCAGATTATAGCTCTGGAATACAAAACCAACGCTATGGTTCCGATAGGTATCCCAGTCCTTATCCTTGTATTTCTTTGTTGTTTTTCCCTTGATTATCAAATCGCCATCGGTGTACTGATCGAGCCCTCCCACGATATTCAAGAGTGTTGTCTTTCCACAACCGGAATGTCCAAGAATCGAAACAAATTCATTTGCCCGAAAATTAATACTGACTCCCTTTAATGCCTGTACCTTTGAATCGCCCTCTCCATAGTCCTTTACTATGTTCTTCAGTTGCAGCATGTCATCTTCCCTTCATTTTCTTTCACTATAACAAAAGCGATTTCTTCACCCTTCGGGTTCCCGAAATCGCTTTCATACTCTTACATCATGTATTCAATCATCTTGTTGACTGCTTCGCCAAATTCCTCTGACTTCTTCTGTGCATCATCGAAATCCTTACCGATAACGCCATAGTAGAATTTGATCTTTGGCTCTGTACCGGATGGACGGACGCAAAGCCAAGCGCCACCTTCGAGCTCGTAATATACAACGTTTGACTTCGGAAGTCCGGTTGGAACAACCGCCTTATTCTTCATGTTTGTCGCTGTATCGTTGTCGTAATTACGTGCCCAGAGCACTTCTAAGCCTGCAATCTCCTTTGGTGTATGAGACTTTAACTGATCCATGATACTCTTGATCTTCTCCAGACCTTCGATACCCTTTAATGTCAGTGTATGGATCGCATCTACATGATAACCATACTTCTCATAAATATCGATCATGGCATCCCACAAAGTCTTGCCCTGTGAACGGTAATATGCAGCTGCCTCACAGAGTGCCATCGTTGCTACGATCGCATCCTTATCTCTGGCATGTGTACCGATCAGACATCCGTAGCTCTCCTCAAATCCGAAGAGATATGTGCCATTATGTTTTGTCTCAAACTCCAACATCTTCTGTCCAATGAACTTGAATCCTGTCAGAACCTCTACGAGCTTCACGCCGTAGCTCTTCGCCATCTCATTTACAAGGTTTGTTGTAACGATAGACTTGATCAGTGCGCCATCCTTCGGCAGTCCCTTTGTCGCCTTGATCTGGCTGAGCTCATATTCCGCAAGCAGACTTCCCGACATATTTCCGGTCAGGCAGTGATACTCGCCATCCTTATCCTTTACATACACACCGAGACGGTCTGCATCTGGATCCGTTGCGAGAACGAGATCTGCGTCATGCTGCTTTGCAAGTGCAAGTGCAAGCTCGAATGCTTCTGCTGCCTCCGGGTTTGGATAGCTTACAGTTGGAAAATCGCCATCTGGCAATTCCTGCTCTGGAACAACATATACATTCTCAAAGCCAAGTTCACGCAGAATTCTTCTGGCTGGGATATTTCCCGTTCCATGCAATGGTGTATATACAATCTTTAATTCTTTTCCGTATTTGTCGATGCACTCCTGATGCAGTACAAGCTTCTTCAGCTCTGCCATATATGCATCATCGATTTCCTTGCCGATGACTTCATACAAACCTTCATGGATTGCTTCCTGCTTTGGCATTGTAATGGCATCCTGTACAGAGATTGCCTTTACCTCACGCATGATACCCGCATCATGTGGAGGTGTAATCTGTGCACCATCCTCCCAATATACCTTGTATCCGTTGTACTCTGGTGGGTTGTGGCTGGCTGTTACGTTAATACCTGCCACACAACCAAGGTAACGGACTGCAAAAGAAAGCTCTGGTGTTGGACGAAGAGACTCAAACACATATGCCTTGATACCGTTTGCTGCCAGACACAAGGCTGCTACATCTGCAAACTCTGGTGAACAGTGTCTGGAATCATAGGCAATCGCAACACCCTTCGCCTGCTTCTTACGCTGTTTGATATAATTTGCAAGTCCCTGTGTTGCCTTTGCAACAATATAATTATTCATACGGTTTGTTCCGGCACCAATGATGCCTCGCAATCCAGCTGTTCCGAATTCGAGATCCATGTAGAAACGCTCTTTGATCTCTCTCTCGTCATCCTTAATTGCTGCCAGCTCCTGTCTTGTCGCCTCATCGAAAAACGGGTTTGTCAGCCATTCTTCATAAACCTTTTTGTAATCCATGTCCATGATGTTCCTCCTACTATTTAGTCCAGCACGGATATCAGATCCGCGTAGCTATATTCATCGTCTTTGCCGTTATCTTCGGCTTGTATTGTATAACTTTTTATCAAATAACCGGCTTTGTATAGCGTGATCGTATGTGTTCCCGCTGTCTTCCTGATCGACACCGGTGCGATTCCGACATAATCGCCGTCGAAATATACGCCCACACCTTCCGGTTTTTTAATCGTAATTTTATTACCCTGCTCCGCGGACTCCGTCGTCTGCCCACTCTGCGTCGTCGCAGTGGTCGTCTGTGATCCCTGTGTCGTTGCAGTCGTCTGCGTCGTAATCTGCCCGGATGCAGTTGTCTGTCCCTCCTGCGTCGTTGCCTCAGTCGTATCTTCCGTTGTCTCTTCGGTCGTTTCCTGCTGCAAGGTTACGCGCAAGGTTTTCATCGTCTCTGTGATTTTAAAGCTTCCACGGAAGCTGTCATAGCCATCCGCTGTAATGCTTAATTCATGATCGCCGTACAATCCGGTATACGTCCGGTTCGCGATCACCTCGCCATCAACCTTGATGACTTCATTCGCATCCTCCGGCGTCACAGCAAACGTTACCGTTCCGGATGGAATTGCAATATCTGAGATATCTACATTTAACTCGCGATCCTTTGTCACACGGATACTCTTCTCTCCGGAATATCCATTTTTACTGATACGAAGTGTATAATCGCCTTCCCCGACTGCTACCAGCATATCTGCAGTAACTGGAACAATCACATCTTTTCCAATCTCTACAAATCCGCCAACATATGTCCCCTGATTTAACAGCCGGACATACCCGTGCCCCTTCGTAATGATCACGGACACCAGATTGCCATTCCACAAGGACAGCGTCACCTCATCCTCTGTGTTTACATCCACGAGAGAAAGCGCCTGATCCCCATCAAATACCTGTGCATAATCCGATACCGGGAAACGATTTCCATTATAGACAGCGGTATGGTCATCCTGCCGGTACAGGAACTTCTTAATCTGTGTATATGTCTTCACCTTCGCATTCTTCGCGATACTGACCAGCTTCTCTGTATCCATATAATACACGATATCCACGACATTTCCACAGGCAACATTGTCAATGCCGATATCCGCGCCCGTCGTATCTGTCACGCGCACACCGCCATGATACTGCAATGTTATATCTGTACCATCCAGCACCGATACAAAATGCATCTGATTATTTTCCATGTCCATGCTCGTTATGATTGCCGTCATGGAAGCCTCTTCATGATCTGCCGTGACTTCCTCCGTGTTCTCATAGACCTTGACATCATTCTTCTTTTTTTGCCCACAGCCCACGAACACGAACGCAAGCATCAACACAACGATTCCATATTGTATCTTCCGCTTATCCATAAAACCACCTTAACCTCTGTATTATACAAGATTATTTTGCAAATGTGAAGATTATATATTCATTTTTTCGAGATATTATAGGAAGATAATTTTTCAAGCAACGTCTGCTTCTTCTCTTCCTCTTCCATGATCCGGTTCAACTTCTCGACCATTTTCGGAGAAATGCGTGTCTTCGAACCATTCATATATTGATTTGAGAGCTTATAGAATTTTTCAGGATACCGGTAGAGTCCACAAATATACGCAACGTCCATCTGTTGCAATGGGATTCCCTGCTGGTACCGTTCTAAGATCGCAGTGAGCAGTGCAAACGCATATCCATTTTTTTCCACGGTTTTCCGAATGAAATAATACAGATCCTGCAACTGGTTCCCGATATGATATTTTTCAAAATTAATCGTTGCGATATAGCGCGCATCGGCTGTCCCACATACAAGGACACTATGATGATTGTAAGTGCCATGACAATATCCCATATGTTCAGATTCGCCCGCCGTCCCCGCCTCTGCCTGTTCACAGTTCAGCCCCTGCTCATAAAAGTACGGAAATGCCTGCATAAACAAAGATTCAAATTCCCGTTTCGGACTCTGTTTCGCAATATAATTATGTACTCGCTTCATTTCCCGGTTCCGACGCTTGACATCATTCTTCTCCCGGATCTGCATATCGCGATCAACTTCCTGCCAGACCGTACGTCCAGCCCGATGCAGGGCAACCAGATTATCAACCGCAAGCATGATTTCATTTTTGTTGCTGACACCCATCTCACGACCGTCAAAAAACATCCGCATCACAAACGGATTCCCATAACGATCGTATGTAATCAGTTCATCCTCCACATTTTTCACAAGCCGGTCAATATGTGGAAAGCCTGCCAGATACATATGCTCCTTAAAATCATACTCTGCCTGCAGCCGTTTTTCTCCGGCTGTCGTTGCCCGGATCTGGCGCACCCCCTTGTCCGTCTGCAGCAGCATCGCTCCCCGTCCCCGTCCTATGTGATCCAATCTCACATCGTACATCTCGAATACTTCCGACATTTTTTCAGCCACAAAAAATCCCCTCCCAACATCAGTCTTGTTAATTGTATGCCAGGAAGGGCGGATTCATTCCGATTGATCGTCCGCATCTATAGATACGATTCCTTTACAATCGCCAATAATTGTTCTCTTGTATTCAATTCCGGTTCTTCAAGTACCCGGTCCAGCAGTGCCTTCAAAATGCGCCCCATATCCGGCCCCGGTTTTACACCGATCGCGATGAGATCTTTTCCACTGATTTCAAGTTCCGACAGTTTCAAACATTGCTTATGTTCTATGATCTCTGCATACATCGCTTCCATATGTGCGATCACCTGTCTGCGCTGTTCGAGATGATACGCACTCTGACCTGCCATATCGCCCTTTCGGATCTCCAGAAAATCTGCGAAATGCTCCGCGCCAAGCTGTGCCACAAACCGACGGAAGCTCTTCATCCCCGGTCCGTCCCCGGAGAGTCCATAATCGTGATTTCTCACCAGTCTGCAAACCTGATCGATCGTATCGTTATCAAGCTTTAACCGACGCAGAATTGTGCGCGCCATCTTCGCAGAGAGTTCCTGATGTCCATAGAAATGATCGACTCCTGTTTCGTCTGTCGTCTTACATTCTGGTTTTCCAACATCATGGAGCAACGCCGCATAACGCAGTACAGGTGTTGCTGATACTGCCCGCATCACCTGCAGCGTATGACGACCGACATCATACAGATGATACGGGTTATTCTGTGGCGTCTGCATCATCCGGTCGAACTCCGGCAGAAATATATTGGTGAGTCCCAGCTCGTACGCTTCTTCCAGCCGTTCCGGATGCTTCGAAACGATCATCTTCGTAAGCTCAGTACAGATCCGTTCTGCACTGATATCCTTCAGGAACTTTGCCTGATCGCGCATCGCTTCCCGCGTCTGATCTTCAATTACAAAATCAAGCTGTGCCGCAAACCGGACTGCACGCAGGATACGAAGTGCATCCTCGTCGAACCGTTCTGATGCCTCACCCACGCAGCGGATGATTCCTTTCTCCAGGTCCTCCTGTCCACCGAAAATGTCGATCACACCCTGTTCCGGGTTATATGCCATTGCATTGATCGTAAAATCCCGTCGTTTCAGATCCTCTTCCAGGCTCGCTGTGAAGCACACGGATTCCGGACGACGGTGGTCGGTATAAACACCATCCACCCGGTATGTCGTCACCTCAAATGCATAATCGGTATGACTGGCAGGCGATCCTCTTCCATCGTCCAAAATCTCGCGATCCACTAAGACCGTCACCGTTCCATGCTGGATTCCCGTATCGATCGTGCGGTGGAAAATTGCCTTGACCTCCTCCGGTTTCGCCGAGGTCGTGATATCCCAGTCATTCGGCTGCTTGCCGAGCAGGCTGTCCCGCACGCAACCGCCAACAATATATGCCTCATACCCATGCTTATTTAATTGTTGTAAAATATATGCCGCCCCTGTCGGAATTTCTATTTTCATGTATTTCACCCAAATAAACAACTACCCCGCTGATGTCAGCAGGGTAAATGTTCTGATTTCTATTTTTAGTATGCCTTTCCAAAATAAACCATGTGTTTCGCAGGCTTGCCACAATGTACACATACATCACCAAGCTTCTCCTGTGCAAACGGGATACATCTCGTTGTTGCACCTGTCTCGTCCTTGATGGCTGTCTCGCAGGCTTCCTCGCCACACCACATAGCCTTGATGAATCCCTGCTTCTTCTCCAGAATATCTGTGAACTCATCCCAGTTTGTAGCGACATGTGTATTCGCATCACGATGTGCCTTTGCCTTTGCATACATATCATCATGCATCTGTGCAAGCAATGCCTCACAGGTCTCTGACAGCTTGTCGAATGGTACGATGGTCTTCTCTCTTGTATCACGGCGGACAACAACTGCCTGTCCTGCCTCGATATCCTTCGGTCCAACCTCAACACGAAGTGGGATACCCTTTACTTCCTGCTCGGCGAACTTGAATCCAGGACTCTTATCGGAATCATCAACTTTCACACGGAAGTTGGATGCGAGCACGCTGCGAAGCTCTTCTGCCTTCTCGAGTACGCCCTCTTTTTTCTGCATGATCGGAACGATCATGATCTGAGTTGGAGCAACCTTCGGAGGAAGTACCAGTCCGCTGTCATCACCATGCACCATGATGATAGCGCCGATCATTCTCGTTGTCATACCCCAGGATGTCTGATGTACATACTGAAGCTTATTATCCTTATCTGTATACTGAACGCCAAATGCTCTTGCAAATCCATCCCCAAAGTTGTGGCTCGTTCCGGACTGCAGTGCCTTACCATCGTGCATCAGCGACTCAATCGTATAAGTTGCCTCAGCACCTGCGAATTTCTCTTTGTCTGTCTTACGTCCCTTGATAACCGGAATTGCAAGCACGTCCTCGCAGAAATCCGCATACACATTCAGCATCTGGATCGTTCTTGCCTCTGCCTCTTCTGCTGTTGCATGTGCGGTATGGCCTTCCTGCCACAGGAACTCTCTCGAGCGAAGGAATGGTCTTGTCTCCTTCTCCCAACGCACAACGGAACACCACTGGTTATATACCTTCGGAAGATCACGGTAGCTCTCGATCTCCTTAGAATAAAAATCACAGAACAATGTCTCGGATGTTGGTCTGACACACAGACGCTCCTGCAGTTCATTCAATCCGCCATGTGTGACCCACGCAACCTCCGGTGCGAATCCTTCGACATGATCCTTCTCCTTCTCGAGCAGGCTCTCCGGAATAAACATTGGAAGGTATACATTCTCTACGCCGGTTGCCTTGAAACGCTCATCGAGATTCTTCTGGATCAGTTCCCAGATCGCGTAGCCTGCCGGTTTGAAAACCATACATCCCTTTACGCTTGTGTAATCACACAGCTCTGCTTTACGGACAACGTCCGTATACCACTGTGCAAAATCCTCATCCATCGCTGTAATATGCTCTACTAATTTCTTGTCCTTTGCCATTTCTCTTTTCCTTTCTATATCCTCTTTTCCGATTTGGCAATTGTGATACAATTTCTGTACCTCGGTATTCATCATACGTAATTTGCCGCAGACGCGCTCTCGCTCACTTCCGCATGTAACGGTACTAAACTCATTGCACCAGCAAACTGGCACAATTCGTTAAGTGCCGACATGCTCCAATGGTCTGCTCGCAAATTGGTATGTATGAATACCGCTATCCACATATTCTTTCACAATTGCCGAATCCCTTCACGTGATTGTGTATATCCAGTCACACGAGAGTTTCCTTATCTTATATTATTCAAACTCATCTAAATCAAGCACCTCAAAGGGCTCGCCCTCCGGTTCCTTCTTGATCACGATTTCTTCCCCGGTGATGGGATGTGTAAATTCCATCCGTGAGGAGAATAAACCGATCTGTTTATATTTGCGTTTTGTCTTCGCGAATTTCGGGTTATATTTCGTATCACCCCAGATACCACAGCCCCGGCTCGCAAACTGCGCCCGGATCTGATGATGTCTGCCTGTGACAAGCTCAATCAACACATAACTGAGCGTTCCATCGTCCGTATCCATGACATCGAGCACCTCATAATATAGCTCTGCGCGCTTGGCACCCTTTTCGCCTTTTTTCACGACTTTCGTTGTGTTCGTTTTTCCATCCCGCAGAAGATAGTCTACCATCTCGCCTTCAAAATCCGGAAGCTCTCCGGTTATGACCGCCTGATAATATTTCGCGATCTCACCATCCTGCTGCATGTCCGAAAGCTTCGCTGCTACCTCTGGAGTTTTTGCAAATACCATCACACCCCCTACGGGACGATCCAGCCGGTGAATCGCAGCTACATACGGCTCTTCCGCCTGCTCCGATTCCTCTTGGTCATACAGGTAATGCTTGATTTTCGTAATCATATCTTCATCGTTGCCTTTGTCGCCCTGTGACAACACACCATACGGCTTCACGCAGGCAAGCAGATATGCATCCTCGTATAAAATCTCTAACTTCATAATTCCTGTCCATTTCCGATATAGTTCCTATATCTTAGCTATATTTACACATAACTAAAAGGAATTATACAAGAGTTGCCATCTTTTTGCAACCAGCGGACACAGAAAGTTTTTGATCTTACCGGTGTTTTTTGAAGATTCCCTTTTTCGTTTTCGTTGCTGCTACCTCTGCATTTGCCTGCTGGATTTCCCGCAGCACCGTGTCCAGTCTCCGGTACCGTGCTTCCTCGCGTTCCTCTTTCTCCCGCATAACTGCATCAAACTGCCGCATCACATCCGCGGTCACTTCCTCCTTAATGGATGTCGTGATAATATCCTTGTTCTCGCGCAGGGCAGTTGCGATCACACGGTTCATCACGCTTTGCAGTTGTGCCTGCTTGAAGTCGACAACCTTATCCTCATCCCCCACCATCTTCTGCATACGTTCTAACATCGAATCCTTATCCTCATCCATCCGGGTATGTACGGGGCGAAGCTCCACCGACGATGTGCGCTTGATGTTCGCTTCCGGTTTGCATGGTTTATCCTCGTTGTCTGTTTCTTCCTGTGCTGTTTTTGCGCAATCGATGGTCTGCGCATTCCCCTCATTTTTTTCTTCTGTCGAATCCAAAGCATCCTCTTCAGATTTTGCACGTTTTGCACGAATGATCGCATTTCGGATATCCTTGAGCATCAGTCCCTCTTCCTTCATCGCTTTCACGCTCTCAAACAACCGGATATCGCGATCATCATAATACCGATGTCCCTGCGCATTCCGCTTAATGTCGAGTTTTAATTCATCCTCCCAATATCGAAGTACATGTGCTTCCACATGCAGTTTTTTTGCAGCTTCCTTGATTGTCATAATTCCCATCTCTCCTTTAATTGTAAACATTTTTCCCCGTTCTTACCTTAACATAAATATACTTACATGAAACCTGCTTTCGTATACTTTATGTAGCCATTTTTCCTGTCCGTTCGACAGATGTATTTCTGTGCATTTTATGTGAAATATGCATCGGATGATTGCAGATTTTGATTATTTCGAGTATGATTATTTTGTATGTCTATCCAATTAAAGCAGATACTATACTATAAGATACAGGAAAACGGAGGTTATAGATTTATATGTGGAAAAAATTTTACAAGAAGGCGACTGCGCTCGCACTTGTCTGTGCGATGTCCGTCATGCTGACCGCATGTGGTGACAGCAACAGCAGCTGGAAGGCAGCATCTTCGTCCTTAGAGAATTCTGTGGAGGACGCGATTGCCGCAGGAAATACAGAGCCGGAAGCATCTCCGATCGATGCCTCCTCCCTGGAAGATTGTGCCTATGCATTGCCTGATCCAACTGGAGAAGAAGCAAAAGCCGAGCAGGAACGGTTTCATACTTACCTGATGGATAACTTTAAGGAGAGCGTCACAAGCGATACCGTCACGCTTCACTATACCGTTGCCAATCCAGCCCACTACAATCTGGATGTTCCAACTGCAACCTTTGGCGATGCGGAAATCTCCGAGGACGCCATTGCAAGTGACAAAAAAGAAACCGAAGATGAAATCACAGAGCTGCAAAGCTTTGACTACGATCTCCTGACCGGATCGCAGAAATACACCTATGATGTTATCAAGGATTATCTGGATCTGAATCTGGAATCCTATGATTACACATATCTGTACGAACCATTTGCCTACACAAGCGGCTTGCAGACAAACATGCCGATCAACATGTCGGAATACAAATTCTACAACGAAGGGGACGTTCAGGACTATCTGGCATTGCTTGGACAGTTATCCGATTATTATGGAAAATATCTGGACTTTGAACAGACAAAGATTGACAAAGGGCTTTTCATGAACGAGCATTCCGCCAGCGAGGTTGTTCGCCAGTGTGAAGAATTCATTGCAACTCCGGAAGAGAATCTTCTGATTGCAACCTTTGAAGATAAGATTCGCGGTGTCGAGGGCTTGAGTGAAGAACAAATTCAGGACTACATTACCCAGAATCACGATACGGTTATCAATTCCGTCATCCCTTGCTACAAGAATGTAATTAACTTCTTTAATGCACACAAGGATGATGGACAAAACGATCTGGGTCTTGCCGGGTTTGAACACGGAAAAGAATATTACGCATATCTGTTAAAGGATAAGGTTGGCACTGACAAAACGCCAGAGGAAGTTATCGACTGGCTGGACAATGCCATCGATGATGTCATGTATGAATACCAGGCAACCGCGCTTGCCAACTATTCTGCTTATGAGCAGTACTTTAACGATTCCAGTGACAGCTTATATGCGGATAACGATCCGCTGGAGACGATCAACTACTTTAAGGATGCTTTTGCCGACCGCTTCCCTGCCATGCCTGACGTGCATTACACCATTGAAAATGTCCATGAATCCTTAGAAGATATCGTCAGTCCGGCATTCTATGTGACAACACCAATTGATGCCTACGACGAAAACTCCATCTACCTGAATATGGGCAGTGACGGCGCCGGTGATCTGTGGTCCACCCTTGCGCACGAAGGAATCCCCGGACATATGTATCAGTTCACCTACTACTTGAGCACGAACCCGGAACCAATCCGCTCGTTGCTTAACTTTAACGGCTACACCGAAGGCTGGGCTACCTATGTTGAGATGATGAGCTACGATATGTACAAAGATTATCCGGATGACAGTTATGCAGATTTCGAACGGATCAACTCTGAGTTGAACCTGCTTGTCAGTGCCCGTGTCGAAATCGGTGTCAACTATGAGGGCTGGGATCTGGAAGCAACACAGAAGTACCTCTCCGACAATGGTTTCAATTCTGATGGAGCCGAAAGCATCATGGATTACGTTATCGCCGAACCAGTCAACTACCAGATGTATGTGATGGGCTGGCAGTCCTTCCAGGAGCTTCGTGACTATGCAGAATCCGCCCTTGGCAACAAGTTCGACGAGCAGGCTTTCCACAAGGTTGTGCTTGATGCAGGTCCATCCCAGTTCTATCTGATTGAGAAGCTTGTCAAACAGTATGTAAAGGATAATTTATAATTTCATATATAGCAAAAGCAGCTCTTAGAGCTGCTTTTTGTTTTTACCAATACTTCTGTATTAACTGCTTTGCTTCTTCCTCTGTTTTATCACAAGATTCCACAAGGTTTTTTATTACATTCTCTTTTGTTCCATATACTTTTTTCATTAGATCCATTAGTGTTTTTTCCGCTTTATCCCGTTCTACTTCCGTCTTATTCAACTTCTCTTCTGCTTGATCCGCCCGTTCTCGTTCTCTCTTGGTATTTGCCCGCTCTTCCTGTATGTTCATTGGCTCCATATTCTCAAACCAGTTTCCCATGCTCTCGCCTCCGATCATCTTTCTCAAACAATCTGTCGCTTCAGAAACCGATACCTGCATCTTCATAAATAACGCCCACAACGAATTTACAATGATCTGCACGATATTCTCCGACGCCCGCTCCGTGATCTCGCGGATCTCATACTGATTGGATCTGAGAAAATCTGAAAAATCCTGCGGTGTCTGAATACGGTTTATCATCATCAAAAGCGACATTTCATCCTCATGAATCAGCAGCTCTTCGTTTGTATACTGGTGGACATTCACAAGCCGGTATGTAAAATCCGGTATATACGATGCAAAGATCTCATTCATAAATACCCGCTCTTTTACGTGCATGGCAGCCGTCCATTTTCCCGTGCCCTCATAATACACAATCGGGAACACCGGTGGATACCGGAACCCCTTCGTCTTAGAAATTCCCGGATGTGCCTTTTCCATCGTCTTTGCATAATCATCCCAGATGCATACCGTGTACCGAAGCAACTGCATACACACATTATAATCGACATCACTTTTATGTTCAATAAGGGAAACCATATAAAGCGGCATATCTTTCTGCATTTCCGGCAAATGAATCTTCTTCACGGTATCCGTCTCAAATTCGATTCCCAAGTACGCCTGATACTTGTCTGTCACATCCTCGATATCCTCCGGCTGTACATTCTTTAAGATGTCCAGATCTGCATAGTCGCGCAGAAACTGCGCACAAAGTACATGATTGCTGAATACCTGCCGGTTGTTGACATCCTTGACCTGTCCAATACGGATGTTTAATTTCTTTTCTTCTCCCATACGCTCCTCCTTTTTTGCAAGCAAAAAACTCCTGTTTGTTTCTCAATCATTCTGTTGTTACTAAAAAATAAATAACGGGTAATTTCATAGATGAAATGAATATATGTAAGATTATTTCCGACTGTTACCGAACTACGCCAGAACAACGATTCTCGACAACACATTCACCATAGCACAGGCTTTATGGAAATGTAAAGCGTAAGTTTGGAACATTTAGAAAAAGTTAGGAACTATGCGGGTTTAAAGGCAAAAAATAACGTAGGATGCATATGTCATTTTATACACATCCTACGTTTATCCATTCATATTCTATTTCAGATTCAAGATTTCATTCATAACCTGCGAGAATTCCCGGTACTCAGAAACCAATGCTTCCAATCGTTCTCTCCCCACGTCCTCCAGATGATAATACACTTTCACCATCCGTTCACCGGTCTGTTTCTTATAATCACTAATGTACTTCTGATCAATCATCTTATATAACGTCGGATACAAAGTACCCACCGACAACGAGATCTTATCTTTCGAAGCACGCTTTATACTTTTTACAATTTCATAACCGTAACAATCCTTCTCCGAAAGGAATTTCAACACAAGTAATTCCACATAGCCACGGTAAAACATATTTTTATTTTCCATATATCTGCCTCACAACGTATTCTATGTATCTTACCATTTTGGATTGTAAAAAACAAGAAATATATTCATTATATTTATTATTTTCGGTTTATATCAGATAGCATTGTTATAATCAAAAAATTTCATGCATGAGTATTAACTATAGGTATCTTACTATCTGAAAATCAAATTACATCTCCATTTGTTTTTATCTTAAATTGTCCCTTAAATTTAGCAGATTCTTTTGTCGACTTATTTGTTACCTTATAAGTAACTGTTGCATATGCTGGGTTTCCATTCTTCTTTGTTTCCGCCGTAAAAGTTTTGGTGCCCATTACCATTACCAGCGATAAAATTATAATACCCGCAATATGCTTTCTTATCTTTTTCATCTGTTACATCTCCTTCATCTTTATTAACATTTCAATTCATCTGAAATCTTGTGGTTAAAATATATGCTGAAAAATCACCATTTTCTGATATAGGATCTATTACCTTTAATACTACATTTCCATAGTCATCATAATAATTTCCACTATGACTAAGCAGTTCTTTTTCCAAGTCACTATAACCCTCGTCAAAGTCTTCGTCCTCTATATCTGCCACCTTGTCTTCAGCGGTGTCTTTCCGTTCGGTTCTTAGCCACGGTGTTGCAAATATAACAGCTCCGAACAATATACCGCACACGCCTATTGCCAACCCAACATGCTTCACCATCACTTTTCGAACATTTCGTATATCTGATATTTCAATTTCCTTCTGATAATTCAAGATCACTTCCTGCGGTTTTCCAAACTCATCCACCAGCATGTCATAAGTACATGGATCATGCTCTCGAACGAAATGATCTATGTCCTCAGCAATTGATACCAAAAACTTCTTCCTGCACGCTCTTCCATAAGGAAAATAGCCCTTCAACAATTTCATATATTTCCGCTTTGCCCTGTTCATAGGAATACCCCCTTTCGAATTTATTTGACTATATCATATGCATTATCGCTTGTCAAATGTTTCGTTTCCCGATATATTTCATTCTCCATTCATTCTTATATACAGTATGTTGAAAGCTCAGAAGTTCTTAACGTTCTGCAAGTAATCGCAGCCATGTTTGAACACGATGTTCAAACAAGCCGCCGCTGAGACAGGGATGTCGAATCGGCGGCGGTGGCGTATATTTTTAACATGTAAATCAGAACATTTAGAGCTTCTTAGCTTTCATACATTGTATATGGAATGAATCGAGAATGAAATATATGTTTGAGTACATCTTTATTTTGCAATGTCAGAAATTCTATATAGAGATACTTGTATTGAATGTCCATTATTAAGAACCATCTCCTACATAAAACAGGGTAAAAAATAACCCGCGTCATCAGACGCGGGTTACCCTTATTTATAAGCGATTCAATTACTCAGCCTTAGGACCAGCAGCAACCAATGCCTTACCAGCATCGTTTGTTGTGTACTTCTGGAAGTTCTTCTGGAATCTCTCAGCAAGATCCTTAGCCTTTGTCTCCCACTCAGTAGGATCAGCATATGTGTCTCTTGGATCAAGGATTGCTGGATCTACACCAGGAAGCTCTGTTGGAACCTCAAAGTTGAACATAGGAATCTTCTTTGTAGGAGCTGTCTTGATATCACCTGAAAGGATTGCATCGATGATTCCACGAGTATCCTTGATTGTGATACGCTTGCCTGTTCCGTTCCATCCTGTATTTACGAGATAAGCCTTAGCTCCGCTCTTCTCCATCTTCTTAACAAGCTCTTCTGCATACTTTGTAGGATGCAACTCAAGGAATGCCTGTCCGAAGCAAGCTGAGAATGTAGGTGTAGGCTCTGTGATACCACGCTCTGTACCAGCAAGTTTCGCAGTAAATCCTGAAAGGAAGTAGTACTTTGTCTGCTCTGGTGTCAGAATAGATACTGGAGGAAGTACTCCAAATGCATCTGCTGAAAGGAAGATTACGTTCTCTGCAGCAGGACCTGCGGAAACGCCATTTACCTTAGATGCAATCTTCTCAATATGATCAATTGGATAAGAAACACGAGTATTCTCTGTTACGCTCTTATCGTCGAAATCAATCTTACCTGCTGCATCAACTGTCACGTTCTCAAGAAGAGCGTCACGTCTGATTGCGTTGTAGATATCTGGCTCAGACTCCTTATCAAGTCCGATAACCTTTGCATAACATCCACCCTCGAAGTTGAAGACACCGTTGTCATCCCAACCGTGCTCATCATCACCGATCAGAAGTCTCTTAGGATCTGTAGAAAGTGTTGTCTTACCTGTACCTGAAAGGCCGAAGAATACAGCTGTATGCTTACCTTCCATATCGCAGTTAGCAGAACAGTGCATTGAAGCGATACCCTTAAGTGGGAGGTAGTAGTTCATCATAGAGAACATACCCTTCTTCATCTCTCCGCCGTACCATGTATTGATGATAACCTGCTCCTTAGATGTGATGTTGAATGCTACACATGTCTCAGAGTTAAGACCAAGCTCTGCATAATTCTCAACCTTAGCCTTAGATGCGTTGTAAACAACGAAATCCGGCTCGAAATCCTTCAGCTCTTCCTCTGAAGGCTTGATGAACATGTTTGTTACAAAGTGAGCCTGCCAAGCAACCTCAACGATGAAACGAACTGCCATACGTGTATCCTTGTTTGCACCACAGAATGCATCTACAACATAAAGCTTCTTGTTGCAAAGCTCCTTCTTAGCAAGATCCTTAACAACTGCCCATGTCTCTTCTGTCATAGGATGGTTGTCGTTCTTGTAAGCATCTGTTGTCCACCATACTGTGTCCTTAGAATTCTCATCCATAACGATGTACTTATCTTTAGGAGAACGTCCTGTAAATACACCTGTCATAACGTTAACTGTATCTAATTCTGTGTTCTGTCCAACCTCATAACCCTCGTTTGAAGCCTTTGTCTCTTCCTCAAACAAAACTTCATATGAAGGATTGTGAACGATTTCTGTTGTTCCGGTAATTCCATACTTAGTTAAATCAATGTTTGCCATCTTAAAATTTCCTTCCTTTGCTTTTTATTAATTCAGGGCAGTTATCCACCCAAAACCACCGAAATTGTATCACTAAAAAGATATCCAGTCAACCAACATATATGAAAAATCGTTTAATTTTTCGTGAATTAAATGTTAATCCTCTTTTTTATCAATATATCGGTTGAGTGTCTCAACTACCGTGTTCAGATTATATGGTTTCGCAATATAATCATCGAGCTTGTTCTCTAAGATTCGTTCCTTATCACCAAACATGGCTCTCGCTGTAACTGCAATGATCGGAAGGCGCTTCTTATGCTCCTTCTGCTCAATCTCACGAATCTGCTGTGTTGCTGCGATACCATCCATAACCGGCATCTGTACATCGAACAGCGCTGCATCGTATTCCTTCTGCTTGAACAGCTCAATTGCTTTCTCACCATTCTCTGCAATATCATAAGAGAATCCTGCCATACCGAGCAGCTTACCGATAACCTGCTGGTTGACCGGCTCATCCTCTGCAACAAGGATACGCGCCTTGCTGTGTGCATTGATCGAGAATACTGCGGCATCTTCTTTTTCTTCCATGTTCTTGGCTGCTTCCACCTCGGCTGCCTTTACAACCTTCAGAGGAATCTCTGCAATGAACGTCGAACCGATGCCTTCCTTACTCTGCACACTGATGTTACCACCCATCAGCTCTGCAATCTGCTTGGAGATAACCAGACCAAGTCCGGAACCGCCATACTTTCTTGTATCGGAACCATCGACCTGTGAGAACCGGATAAACAGCTTATCCATGTTCTTCTCCGAGATACCGATACCAGTATCAGCAACCGCGATACGCAGGTTGATATTCTCTTTTTCTGCATCAATTGCGGCAATCTTTACTCTTACACTTCCCTCAGATGTGAATTTTAATGCATTGGAAAGCAAACAATTCAAAATCTGCTGGATTCTCTGTCCATCGCCCTTTACAAGCTTTGGAATATTGTTACCAAATGTGCAGTCAAGGGCAAGTCCCTTGTTTGTCGCTGTCGGTACCTGTGCAGCTACCGTCTCCTCAATGGCTGCACGCACATCGAAGATCTCTTCCTTCAGATTATATTTACCAGCTTCCAGCTTACTGATATCAAGAATATCGTTGATCAGGCGAAGCAGGTTATCTGCACAGCCCTTTGCAGTGAGCAGGTTATCGCGGTAATCTGCCTGCAGATCATCTGCCATCAGCGTAAGCTGCAGCATACCAAGGATTCCGTTGATCGGAGTACGAATCTCGTGGCTCATGTTCGCGAGGAACTCTGCCTGTGTCTTATATGCTGCATTCGCATCTTCGATTGCTGCAGACAGCTTGTTCTCCGTCTCCTTCTGGTCTGTAATATCAATAACAACCATGTTGATATAGTCAGCCTCAGACTTGTACATAACTGTGTTAAATACCTTGCCAAGCTTCTCCATCGTGATCTCCACGTCCATGAAGTCGCCCTCTTTGGTTCCAGAGGTATTATACGCAGTAAACCATGCGTTAATATCCTGTAACACTTCGATCTTACTCTCACCAAGAATCTTGTCCTGATAATCAGATGCATCCAGATTGAAGTAACTTCCGAACCGCTCATTTGCTTCCTGAATGCAGTACCCAATGCTGTTCCCAAGTGAATCTGTGATGATCTTTGCCTGTGCAAATCCGATCGGAAGATTCATGAACAGCTTCTTGTATTTGTCACCCTTTGTGTGGCCTGCCACAACGCCGCCACCAAGCGCAAATACAATCACTCCCGTGACAGCCGCAGCCAGCACGCCAACGATGATTCCCGCCGGAACCGCCTTAAAGATCGCACCAAATATAATTCCGAGCACGATATCCAGCGCCGCTGCAATGATGATTAGTTTCTGCCACCCTAATTTTGCTAGTTTTTCCATGTGCATAACACCCCCTATTTATCAACATTTTACTATACATTTTCGAGATTTTCAATATCTGTCTCGACCTCTTCTGCAAGTTTTTCGCCTGGTTTTTCATTCTCTTCGCGTGCGTTCGCCTTCTCGATTCTCCGCACCTCCAATTTCTTCTCCACCTGCAGGGAAACCAACAGTAACACCATGCAGATCACGGAAATCGCAATGCCCAAAAGCATACCCTGCGGCATATAGGAAAATTCAACCGTATGCGAACCGGCACCGATATCCACACCGATAAATGCGCCTGCCACCTTGTAGTAATCCACCTTTTTTCCGTCGACCTTTACCGTCCAGCCTTCATCATAAGGAATGCTTGTGAACAGTGTCTTATCCTCCGGCATCTCGATCGTGCCATAGACATAGCCATCCTTTACCGTTTCAACCTCCAGCATATGGTTCGTCAATTCCCGATATACATTTTCAAACACATCCTGATGGAAGGTTGCCACATAAAATGGTGCCACTTCGGAGCCACTGACATTGCTGTATTCGTATTCAATGGAAATGTAATCGCCCGCTTCCAGCTGTCCCAGATGGAAAATCTGGATCTGATAACGGTCATAAGCGATTTCCTGTCCGTTCTTATAAAACCGGATCTTCGTCACATAATTACCACGGCAGTTCACGTAATAATCGCCTGCATGATCCGCAGTAAAGCTCAACATAAAACACATCGGTCCAGATGCATTTGCTGTGAAGCTGACCTGATTATTCTCATAGCTGACTTTCGCCGTATCACTCGTCACACTGATCGCCGGATACTCGTCCTGGAAGAATCCGCCATAGCCAGTCATGTCATATGCCAGTGTATTCTGCGCGATCATTGCAGAGTAACGGCTCTGATCCCAGTCCTTGACATTGTTGCTCACCGCAAATCCAATAGAGGTCGGGTATGGATTCTCATAGATGGATACATTATCCACCGTTTCTTTATAATTATAATCAAAATTATTCAGATCTCCCGGTCGTTCCAGCAGATACCGGATATTAAAGATTGCATTTGTAAATGGCGTATAGCCACGATACAAAAATTCATTTGCGCCTGTATAAAATCCAAGCTTGCCCATCGTGGTGACAACCGGTCCCATAACCGTTGAATTGAATGTGCTGACGCTCGGCATGTTATGCCAGCTTGCCTCATCCAGTACCGTGTAATTCATCAGTTCCGAACGATAAAAGCCTGCCTGTTCTTCCTCTGCCATCTCCCGCACGCGCACATTCGCTTCTGTCACTGCCGGACTCGTCTTGTAATATTTCTTGTAATGACAATACCCATTTTCCGAAAATCCATATGCTGCATTTGCCACAAGCTCGACCAGACAGACACTTCCAATCACCGAAATGTAAGTCGCATGCGTGATCTTCTTCGACGTCCGCAGACAACAGGTCACGCCGTAGATCACCAGCAGCACAAGACTCGCCGGCAATGTATATTTGCCAATTGTCGCGCCTGCCTGCTGTTTACAGGCAAATGCAAACGCACCTGCCAGTAAAATTGACGAAATCACAAAATAAATATCGATTTCTGTAATCGACTGCACTGCATCATATGCCATAACGAGCAACACAAAAATAAACACAAATGAAAACCGATTCGGGATTCCATACTGGTCATGCATGCCATGCCAGATATAGTTTAACGTCCCATGATTGAAGCTGATCACAAGCAGCACCAACAGCACATATTTGCGGAACTTCTTCCACGGATGTTCCTTCACAAACAGATACAGGAACATCGTCAGAACCGCCAGCATGCCACAGTACAGATTCACACCGCCATCAAAGATCTGATTCGTAATCGGCTTTGTAAATACAAGCAGCTGCCGCAGCATCACAAAGATATTTCCATACCATGTTCCTTTTGGGATTGCCATATCTCCCGCTGCCGTCGCCATGATTCCATGATATGCAGGAAGCAGGATAAATGCTGCCATACCACCGGATAACAGGGAATACACTGCAAACCGGAATCCATTTATGAAGAATCGCTTCACTGTCTTATGCTCATAGACAAAGAACCACAGCACAAGAAACAGGCAAATGATATATCCAATATAATAATTACAATAGAGCGCATAGAACAGGGACAGCACATACAGCTTTGGATCTCTCTCCTCAAGCATCCGCTGGAAGCCCAGCATGATAAGCGGGAAGATCATAATACAATCCAGCCACATCGTGTTCCAGTTGTAACCGATCACATAATTACTGAACGCATAGGCAACCGAGATCGCCACGATCAGGAAATTGCGTTTCTTCTCGCCATCCTTGTAGCTTAGGAAATGTACCATTGCAACGGCTGTGAGTGCAATCTTTAAGCACATCAGGAAGCAGGTAACCGCCGCAATCTGTTCCTTGCCAAATAGTAACAACAGCAGATTAAACGGGCTCATCAGATAATACGCCGCAAGCGATACGAAATTCGAGCCAAGTGCTACATTCCATGTATAAAGAAGACTTCTCTCATGCAGAAGCTTGTCTCTGAGTTCTGAGAAAAACGGCAGATACTGATGCACACTGTCTACCAGCGTCAGGGAATTCTCTCCAAACGGTGCAATCTTTTCTGCGATACAGACAACCAGCATGACGACTGCAACGATTGCAAACGACAGATAATAGCACCAGTTATCCTGCATATTCTCGTGAAATGGTTTCTTTTCCTTGAACACAATCAGCTTGCTGAACACATAGTTCAATACCAGTACAATGACCTGTACAAGCAGCTTGGATGCCAGTTCATGGATTCGAAATGTATCACACAGAATCGCCAGTCCAAGAATTTCCACAACCATGGACACCAGACGGGCGCCTACAAACTGCACCGACTCTACCAGAGTTGCATAAAATCCCTTCCTCTTACTCTGAAATACAAAAAATTTATTTGCAAAGTATGCAAAAGCAATAGCCATAGCGATCGCTATGGCATTGCATGTATTTCTTGAAATTGGTGTAATAACGCGCAGCAGGAAGAATGTTACCAGGTTGACAGCTGTCGTACAGCCTCCCGCAATCAGATATCGCATTTTCTCATTGGCAAGAATCTTCTTTATAAAACGAATCAATGTACTACCCTAATCCTTTTCTTTTAATTTAAACCTGTAAGCAGATAGATCAGTGGAGAATTCCAGTAAATCGTTACCTCATTACATGAATAGCACTGCTCATTATCTACATATGCACGTCCCGGTGCAATTCCGTAGAGAACGGCATTTGCATATGGATCGTTCAGATTGTTATTGGCACCGCCAACCAGCATACCCGGCATCGTCTCTTTCAATACCTGTGATGGTCTGTGGTGTGTTGCATTCGGGGTGAGGGATCCATAGCCGGTCACATAGCAGTATCCGGTTGGGTTCACACCGAAGATATAATCACGCATCTTCTGCGCATATTCTGTATACTTGGCATCCCCTGTCAGGTTTGCAGCAGCCAGAAGCTCCATACCCTTGTTGGTGATCGTCATATTACTTCCCCAAGGATATGTCACACCCATACCTGTAAAGAAGCCCTCTGACTCTGCTTTCGAAAGTGTCTCATCCGCATCTGCAAGCAGCTTTTCCTTCGCTGTCTTTGCCACATCTGCATCCACGCCCTCGGTCTTTGCAAGATCATACAGCGCATAGCTTCCGATATCTGCCCAGCCAAAACCTGTCAGATAGTTGCTGTCAAGTGCTGTCTTTGTCGCAGTTAAATATTTTGCATCCTTTGTTGCAATATACATCTCTGCAGAAGCCCAAAGTGTCTCGTCTGCAAGATGTGTATCATCGTATGCACCTGTTACAAGGTCTTCCGGATTCTCATATCCCTTCATATCCGGATTTGCCTCCAAAAATGCATACGCGTTCGTTGCTGCATCCAGACAGCTCTTTGCAAAATCTGCATCGTATTCTGCATAGAGTACAGATGCCTTTGCCATAACAGCCGCGAAATCAGCCGTTGCTGCATAGGAAATCGGCGCAAGCACCATATCATCCGTCTCATCAACCGCAAGTACCGTCTCCGGGAATACAAGTGCAGTTACTTTATGGTAGACGCCACCGCTTGCTGCATCCTGCATCTTGAGCATCCAGTCAAGCTCATACTTTGCTTCATCGAGAAGATCCGGTGTCTTGTTTCCGCTCTCTGGAATTCCAAGATCATCGGCAGTCTGACCATAATCCTCGTAAGCAAGGAAGAGATCCTGTACCGTCTTAGCACCAGACACAACATATCGTCCGTAATCACCGGCATCATGCCATCCACCAGATACATCAATCTTTGTTCCAGATGTATCTCCGTAAACAGTCGCTTCCTGCATATGACATGCCTCATGTGCGAAATCTCCAGCGATGTCCTTTGTCACCTCTGTTCCGCAGCGCTGCTTGTATAACATCAGTACAACATCCTTATACACATCATCATACAGATCATCCCCGATGGAGAACTCATATGACGCGCCAGATGGACTGGAAATAATCTTGTATGTACCAGGTGTCTTAAACTCCGTGAAATCACCATGTCTTACGTTTGATTCCGCAGACTTGTCATACGAAAGCTCTCCGTATGCACCAACAAACATTGTCTCATCTGCCTTCGCATCTACGATCTTGAATTTCTCATCGTCCTTGGATGTCACAATCACCGTCTTTGTATCATCCGGCTTGTAACCAATCTGATTTACCTTTACCTGAATCGGCTGTGGTGCACCGACAATCTTCTCCGCATTGGAACCGTCTGTTACAAACAGGGAAATATTATCGAAGTAAATCTTGTGTGCCTCTGTAACCTCAGTCTGTCCTTCCTGAGTTCCCATATTGACAACAAATCTTGGAGCCGGATCGGAATTTTCTTCCATCGTAAACTCCTTTGTAATCGTCTGTGTCTCTGGTCCAACTGTGATGAAATCACTCGCATAGGCATGGTAGTCTCCACCATTGATCTGTACACGCCACTGGATCACACGTTCAATATCACTTCTGACATCAAAACTCATCGTATAGACACAGCCCTTTGCCATCGTAAATCCATCGTAATAAATCTGGCAGCTATGCTCAAGCGGTCCACTCTTTGTAATGTCACAAACGAGTTCGCCATTTTCTGCGGACATTGTAAAGTTACCATTATTTATGTAACTCGTAAAACCATCTGTACCATCATCAAATGTCACGCCGATCGCATCTGCGCCTTCCACCGTCGTGAAACGGTCATCCTCCACAACTTCCTGTTCCGTCGTTGTCCAGTCGCCATCATCCTCGATGGTTGACGCTGTTGCATCTGTTACGGTTGCACCGCCACCAGATATCTGTTCTGTCGTCGCCTTGTCTGTCTTTCCGCCACATGCACATAACGAAAGTGCAAGTGCTGCCGCCGCAACAACTGCGGCTGTCTTCCTGAATTTTCTCATAAACCCTCCTATCGTTTTTGTCCCTCTTTTTATCGTTTTATTGTAGTCCCACATGGGTACTACGAACAAAATTTCACAACCTCATCGTATGGTAATGCACCGCCAAATATATCCAGTGCACTTCCCACCGTCACATCAATGCGATCCTGTCCACATTGCTTCAAGCTCTCTAAATCATCAAAGCTTCCAACTCCGCCTGCATAAGTCATCGGCTGTTTGCCCCATGTGCCAAGCATGGTTGCAAGCTCCGTCTCAATGCCTGCCGCTTTACCCTCGACATCCACTGCATGAATCAGATATTCGCTACAATATTCTGCCAGCTTGTCCAGCGTCTCTGGTGTAACAACTTCCTCTGTAAATTTCTGCCAGCGGTCGGTCACGATATAATACCTGCCATCCTTTTTCCGACAGGACAAATCGAGCACCAGATGCTCTGCACCGATCAGACTCGACAGCCGTTTCAGATTCTCGTAATTGATTCTTCCATCCTTAAATACATAGGATGTCACGATTACCTGCCGCGCGCCCATATCCAGAAACTGCTCTGCATTGTCTGCGTTGATGCCGCCACCAATCTGCAGGCCCTGTGGATATGCAGCAAGTGCAAGCTTCGCCTGTTCCAGATCTGCCTCATAGTATGTACTGCCAGCCGGATTCAGCAGGATAATATGTCCGCCGACCAGACCGCTTCGGCGATACAGATCAGCATAGAAATCTGCCTTCAGCTCCGAAACGAAGTTATCCTTGGCAAAATCAGCCTCATCCTTCAGGCTGCCGCCGACAATCTGCTTGACTGCGCCATTATGTATGTCAATGCATGGTCGAAACCGCATAATACGCTCCTTCTACGTCTGTCCGTCTGAATTTGCATCTATGGAATCCCACGTTCATGTATGGAACTGGTATAAATGGAACATAGAATGTATTGCAAGCAGAAAGTACTAAGTGTTCTAATATACATGTTCTTACCATACGGGACCGCCGTCGATTCGCCGTCCATGGCTCAACGACGGCTTGTTTGAACATCGTGTTCAAACATCCCTGATTACAGAAAGAACACTAAGTACTTCCATGCCTGCAAACATATCCTATGTTCCATTTATACCGGTTCCACACATGACTCGCGAATAAACATAACAAGTCAGTTCAAACGGACAGGCATATTCTGTTTTTCCTTATTGGTTTCTCAAAACCTAATTGGTTTTTATCGTACCATATTTCCCTACCTTGTTCAATATATTTCGCTTTACGTGAAAGTGTTTTTGCGGTATCATTTACCCAAGGTAAATTGAACGAACACCTGTAAAACTTTTATGGATGTAGATGGAATTACGCATAATCACAAATTCATAAGCAGACCGTTGAAACACGTCAGCACTTAACGAACAGTGCCATAAAATGGTGCTGTGAGTTTAGTGTCTGCTACGTGTTGAACCGAGCGGGAGCGCGTCTGCGATGAATTGTGTATTATGTGTAATTCCAAAGCCAATACCTAAATCTTTACAGGGGCAAGGAGAAAATATGTTAAACGATTTGAAGAAAGAAATCACGGATTGCTACATGTACGGTGAGATCATCTGCCAACAGGGTTTTGGTCCAAAAACCGATATCTCCATGCATGACATGATCCGTTTTGATCTGTTGCAGTTTCTGGTGTATCTGACAGACAGCTCCGACGGCAGCCTGTACCCGGAGACACGCTTTTTACACGAATATCTCGGACAATATTTCACATTGGAATCTCTGATGCGCTTCAAGCAGGATCGCACAGCAACCCCCGAATTTGTCACAACGATTCCACGTTCCCTGACTTATTTTGTGGAAGCTGACCAGTCTGGGCTTTCTGCCTGCACGACGAAAGGTTTTTCAAAGTCAAGAAATCTGTACAACCTGTATGTCGAACTCGGTCAGGCATACATTTCCTGCAACAACCGGACAACCGACACAGAAGTCTCCGCGCTGACGGCTTATACCGGTATGATCGAGGAATACCTGCGCAAACTGAAACTGTTTGAGCCCGGCGAGAATCCGGCACTGAAGAATCCCCCGAAACCTTCCACCCCGAACAAGGCAGCCTCCGATGCCAACACCCCTGCCAAAAATGCATCGACCTCGCAGGCGGCTATGGCTGCTATGAAAGGCACTATCAACAAGCAGGAAGTTCCAGAGGAAGATATCAAATTAGATGATCTGCTAAATGAATTAAACGAACTGACCGGACTTTCTGAAGTAAAGAAAGATATTAAATCACTGATCAACCTGTTGAAGGTGAAGAAGCTGCGGGAAGAGCGCGGCATGAAGCAGCCGGAAATGTCATTGCACATGGTATTTTCCGGGAATCCGGGAACTGGTAAAACAACCGTTGCCCGTCTGCTCGCCAAAATCTACAAATGTCTCGGTATCCTGCCGGGTGGTCAGTTGGTCGAGGTTGACCGTTCCAACTTAGTCGAAGGCTATGTCGGACAGACTGCCATCAAGACAAAGGAAGTCGTGGAAAGTGCCTTAGGCGGCGTACTCTTCATCGACGAAGCTTACACACTTACCGCAGGCAAAGACGGAAAGGACTTCGGGCAGGAAGCGGTAGATACCCTGCTTAAAATGATGGAGGATAACCGCGATAATTTGATCGTGATTGTTGCCGGTTATACGGAACTGATGCAGGAGTTTGTAGACTCCAATCCGGGACTCCGTTCGAGATTTAACAAATACATCAATTTCGAGGACTATAGTGGCGACGAGCTTTATGATATCTTCTTATCCATGTGCAAAAAACAGGAATACGAACCAAACGCACAGGGAAAAGCATATGTCAAAGAGTTACTGAATATCTGGGCAAAATCCCACGATGAAAACTTTGCAAATGCAAGAGAAGTACGAAACTATCTGGAGCGTTCCATCGCCAGACAGGCAAGCCGTATCGTCGAGCTTGACTCTGTCAGCGACAAACAATTAAAGACATTAACCAAGGGGGATTTAACGGAGGGATAATACCTGTGACCACAGGATTTCAAACAAATCCCGCTCTGTACGTTCCATCTGCGCATCTACGATGGCAGCCTCGCGCACCTGTCTGACAGAATCAGGCAGATCGTGAAGCTGCCATTTTGCATGAGCAGCATTTACAATCCGATATCCATGCTCGCGTACACGCAGGCAGAAGTCAAGTGCGGAAAGCTCTGTCCGGAATTTATCCGAGAATCCACCCAACTGTACAAACACTGATCTTTTCACAAGCATACAATGTGCCGGCACAATCACATATTCGCGGTTCATTCCATAGTACCGCATCGCACCGGTCTCATCCTGCCGGATCTTCCGCCATTCTTTCCATGCATCAAATTGTGGTAATCCGCGATACGGATAGCGGTATAAATTTTTTATTTCCTTCAGATCAATCGCACGTTCTGTTTCCGCCTGCCATTTCTGAACCGGAGACTCATATGCCCCTGCGAATTCCAAGCCCGCGCAATACAGCCGATCCCGGTCATCATAGACCGTCCCGGCTACAATTCCGACGTCTTCACGCATAGCGATACCTAGCATTTCACCGAGTGCTGTCGTATCGCCAATCTCCATATTCGCATCCAAAAATAAAAGGAAACTGCCATTCGCATGCAAGGTTCCAAGATTTCGGCATTCCGTGCTGCTTTTCCCAGGCTCTGCCTCCACCACAGCAATATTTCGTCTGCGGCTCTGCATCTGCTGGTAATATTTCTGCAATTCCTCATCTGTTCGGTCTTCATCTACAATGATAATCTCAAAATTACTGTACCGTGTTTTCTCGTAAAATGGCTCCAGCATCTGTTCCATCAACGAACGATTCGTATGCCCGGTTATGATCATCGACACGAGTGGATTGCCCGGTGTATCATATTTTACCGTATATACGCTTCGCTGATCAGTCATCATGACACGCGCCAGCAAATGTTCCCGCGACACATGTGCCTCCAATGCCTCTTTGCCCGCCAGATTCTCCTGTGCATGCTTTGCCTCCCGCTCCGAAGAAGTTCCATCATGAATCCGTTTGTGATACAACACGCGCGGAATATGACAGATCTCCCGGTTGCCTTCACAGCAACGCAGGATCATATCGTAGCCCTGCGCACCATCATACTGACTATGAAAGCCTCCGTCCGCCAGCATAAGCTCTCTCCGTGCCACAAACAAATGGGAAATATAATTATATGCACGCAGCAGGTCGATATCGAATTCCGGTTTGAATCGCGGTTCCAGATAATGACTTCCATTTTCTGCCATCCGGTCTTCATCGGAATAAACCACATCATAGCGTTCTCTCTGCAAAGCATCCACCACCCAGTACAGGGCATCCTCCGTCAGGACATCGTCATGATCCAGCAATGCAACATACGCTCCTTTTGCCGCCTGCAATGCCCGGTTACTGTTCCCGGAAATTCCAAGATTTTCTTCCATTTTTATGTACTGGATTCGCGGTTCATTCTCCATATATTGCCAGATAATGCGCTCCGTCTCCAAACTATACACCTTCTCCAGCACCGACAATTCGCCATCCTCTGATACGCGCGCATCAAGAACCGGCGGTTCTCCCTTCGCCTGACTGCCATCGACCAGACACAGTTCCCAGTTCCCATAGGTCTGATGCAGCACCGATTCCAGCATTGCACGTAAAGAAAGCTCCGGTGTCATATACACCGGAACTACAATACTGATACAAGGGCAGTATGAAAACACCCGCTCCCGCTGTGTTGCAAGTGCTTCCTCATCTGCCTCTATATTTTCTTTAAAAAAACGATCATACGCCAGATCCAGCCCCGTCACCATCGAACGTGCCTTGGAAAGCGCCTCCGGGATTGCAGTCGAACGAATATGCTCGAAGCCTTTTTTAATTGTATCCGCATTCAAGTCTGAAAGTCGAAACTTCATCGCTACTGCCTCCCCTTTTTCTTATTTCCGCACAGAGAAATCAAACGCATCTAACACCAGATTCATGTTGTAGTACGGATCTCCGGTTGCCAGAATATCCACCCATCTTGACTGAAACAACTGCATCTCGCTGTGGAATCGCTTCTGTTTTTTCACAGTATCTTCTTTACCTCTGGATTTTGATTCATAATGATACAGCTTTGCCTGTGGAACATACACAACCAATTTGCCAAGCTTTCTTACTTTCAAACAAAAATCCACATCATTAAAAGCCACCTGAAATTCTGGATCCAGTCCTCCAACCGCATCGAAGGTCTCTCTGGAAATCATCAGACAGGCTGCTGTAACCGCACTATAATCACACGCAACAGAAGTCCGAAGCTGATAGATGCCCGCCTGCTCATCCATTGCAGAAAATGCATGTCCGGCAATTCCGCCAATCCCAACAATTACGCCTGCATGTTGAATCGTGCCATCCTCAAAATACAACCGTGCACCAACAATTCCTACATCTTTGCGTTGACAATACCCAAGCATCTGAGTAATAAAATCCGGTGAAATCAGTTCGGTATCATTGTTTAACAACAAAATATACTTACCCTTTGTATGTGCAACACCAAAATTATTGATTTTGGAATAATTAAATTCCTCCTGCCAATACAACACCTGAATATGCGGATTTTCCACAAGTGATTCATAGTATGCAAATGTCTCTTGTTGCACACTGTTATTTTCTACTATGATAATCTCATAATTCCGATAAGTCGACCGTTGTTCAATCGCATCAATACATTTTTTCAAATCATCCACATGATCCTTGTTTGGAATCACGATTGACACAAGCGGTTCTCCCCGAACCAGATAACTCACCTGATAATACCCCGGAGCTGCTCCATCCACAACCTCCGCAGCCAGCCCCTGTCGCGCCAAATGCGCTTCTATCGCTCGTTTTCCAGCCTCAAACGCATAACGTTTTGCTGCCGGATCTTCCGCTGTCGATGCCGCATGTGCCCGCCAATGATACAGAATCTTCGGAATATGACAAATGCCATCTGCCTGCTCCGTGCAACGGAATATAAAATCATAATCCTGCGCACCATCAAACGCTGGATTTAACAACCCCACCTGATCCACTAAGTTTTTCTCTGCTACAAACATATGACAAATATAATTATTACAACGTAGCAAATCAATATTAAAATCCGGTTTAAAATTCGGTGCAAAGAAATAATCTCCTGTTTCATCCACCTTATCTTCATCGGTATAAATTACCTGCACCCGCTTCGCATTTAGCGACTCAACGCAGGCATAAAGTGCATCCGGCTCAAACAAATCGTCGTGATCACCAAACACAATATAATCTCCCGTCGCAAGCGTATATGCCTGATTCGTATTTTCGGCTATTCCAAGCGTTCCATCTTGTGAAGCTATATAATGAATTCTCTGATCCTTTTGCATATATACCTGCAAAAAATCGTATAAACATTTTTCTTTTCTTCCTCCATCCGAGAAGCATAACTCCCAGTTTCCATAGGTTTGTGCCTGCACCGACTCAATTAACGCACGCAGAAAGTCACAATTGCTCTCATATAATGGCACCAAAATGCTAAACTTCGGATGATATTCAAAATGCCGTCCACATTGTTCCTGTCTTTCACTATCTGTCAGCCGATGACTATGCATCCATTTATTATAATCCACATAGTTGGAACCAAGATGCAGGTACTTTTTTAATTTTGCACATGTATTACGCCATCCGAATGTCTTTATATTGTTGATTACACGGATTGCATTTATATATATACGTCCCATATCTGATTCTCCTGCTGTTTTCTATATCATCTGTTGTCTCAGTATATCATACATACAAAAAAATCTCACGAAAATATCAAGATTTAGTTGTTATTTTCTATTATATTCGTGTATAATAGACACGTTATAAGGTTTACCATTACGAATACCATTCTTATATCAATCTTTCAGTAATTAACCATATACCTTATAACGCACGAAGAGGAACCAGCATCACCGGTTCCTCTTTTTTGTATATCCAATATCAAGGCTCTGATTCATCTTCTCCTGAATCAGCCTTTATCTTTATATTACTAGGCTCTTCTCCGTTTCCAGACAGCCGGGCAGAACAACAGCATCATCGGGAAAATCTCCAGTCTGCCTGCCAGCATATCGAACATCAGAATATATTTCGTAAAATCCGTAAAATGTCCGAAATTCGCCATCGGTCCAACCAGAGAAAGCCCCGGACCGATATTGTTAAACGTCGCTGCTACTGCCGCGAAGTTCGTGACCAGATCTTTGTTCTCAATCGACACAAGCAGTACGGATACCGCGAAAATAACCATATATGTCATAAAATAGACATTTGTCGCCCGCAGCGTCTCATGCTCGAGTGGTTTTCCCTCGATTTTGATCTTCTTCACGGAACGCGGATGCAGATAAGAAATAATTTCTTTTATAAATGACTTGCATGCAATAATAAACCGCGAGACTTTGATACCGCCGCCCGTACTTCCGGCGCAGGCACCGATAAACATCAAAAGCACAAGGATTGTCCTCGAAGTCTCCGGCCATAGATTGAAATCCGCACTTGCAAATCCCGTTGTCGTGATAATACTTGCTACCTGGAAGAACGCTTGCCGGATGCCTTCCGCCGGCGCATACAATGCAAAATGCCGCAGATTAATAAAGATAAACACTGCCGCTGCAATCACGATGATAAAATAAATCCGCACCTCTTCAAACTTCAGCGCATCCCGCAGCTTTCCTGTGAGAATCAGGAAATAAAATCCGAAATTCACACCGAACAGCAGCATGAAAATCGTAACGACCCACTGATTATACGGGCTGACACTGACGAATCCGTCATTCCAGATTGCAAAACCTCCGGTTCCGGCTGTTCCAAACGACGTTGTCAGAGCTTCAAACAGATTCATTCCTCCAAAGAGTAGAAAAATCACCTCTATCATGGTCAGGGCAAAATAAATAATATACAGATATTTGGCTGTCTGACGCACCTTCGGAACCAGCTTTCCAACCGAAGGTCCCGGGCTTTCCGCCTTCATCAGGTTCATGTGGCTGCCTCCCGCCATCGGCACGATGGCAAGCAGAAATACAAGAACGCCCATGCCTCCGATCCAATGGCTGAAGCTTCGCCAGAATAAGCTGCCCTTCGTCAGGCCTTCCACATCCGATACAACCGTCGCACCCGTTGTTGTAAATCCTGATATCATCTCAAAAAGCGCATCTGCAAAATGCGGAATATCACCATTGATCACAAACGGCAGACATCCAATCACAGACATCAGAATCCACGAAAGTGCTACCGTCACGAAACCTTCCCGCAGATAAAACCGCATGTTCTTCGGTTTCCGCAAAATAATTGCTGAACCTGCAACCGCACTGCCAAGTGCCACCCACAAAAAAGCAAAGCCGCCCTTCTCACCATAGATCGCAGACACGATCCCAGGGAGAGCCAGAAATGCTGCTTCGATTTCCATGATCCAGCCTAATATATAAATAACAACTGAGTAGTTCATAATCTGTCTCCAAAAAAATCTCCCTTACTGCCATTTCAAAATATCGCTGACATCGGTAAAGCCCGTGTGCGTTGTAACAACGACCACGTAATCTCCCTCGCAGATGACATCCTGACCACGCGGAATAATGACCTTACCATTCCGGTTCAGACAGGCAAGCAGAAGGTTATCCTTCAATTTCAACTCCATGATCGGTTTCCCGATTACCGGAGAATCCTTCTCAACCTTAAACTCCAGTGCCTCCGCCCGGTTATCAAAGATATGATACAGTGTCTCAATATTACTTCCGACCGAATTCTGCATCGCACGGATATACGCCAGAATCTTCTCTGCTGTAATATAACGTGGATATACGATACTTCCGATGTCCAGACTATCAAGCACATCACTGAATGTGCTCCGATTGATCTTCGTGATCACCTTTGTGTCAGAGCATTTTCTCGCAAATAACGTAAGCAGGATATTCTCCTCGTCAAGTCCGGTCAGCGGAACAAACGATTCCGTACTCTCGATGCCCTCCTCACGGAGCAGGTCTTCGTCCGAGCCATCGCCATGCAAGATCAGTGCCTTCGGAAGTAATACGCTCAGCTCCTCACACCGTTTCTCATCCAACTCCAGAATCTTGACCTCCACACCGGATGAAATCAGCTGTTTTCCAAGATAATACGAGGTTTTTCCTCCTCCAATGATCATGCAGTTTTTGACCTTATGTGTATCGACACCGATCTTCTTGAAGAAATCCATACTGTTTGTCGGTGTCGCAAGAAATGTCACGGCATCACCGCCACGCATGATGAAAGAACCATCCGGGATAATCAGGTTCCCATCCCGCTCGACACCACAGACAAGCATATCACAGTTTAACTCATGCATCGCCGAAATCGGCTTATCGTGCAGCAGATTTCCCTTCGGAATCTTGAACTTCACAAGCTCCGCATGTCCACGCGCAAAGGAGTTGATCTCAAGGGCCGACGGCAGACGCAGCAGACGTGCAATCTCGCGTGCAGTCTCCAACTCCGGATTAATGATCAGCGAAAGTCCAAGCTGATTTCGAAGATACGAAAGCTCCATACTGTAATCCGGGTTCCGGACACGTGCGATGGTAGCACAGTCACCGACCTTTTTCGCGATCGTACAGCTGAGCAGATTTAACTCATCACTTTCCGTCACGGCAATCAGAACATCCGCATCCTGAATACCCGCCTCAATCTGGATGCTGTAGCTCGCACCATTTCCGGTAAAGCCCATAACATCGTAGTCTTCCGTAATCCGCTGAATCACCTCATTCTTCTGATCAATGACGGTAATATCATGGGATTCCTTGCTGAGCTTCTCCACCAGCGTACTTCCAACTTTTCCGCATCCAACGATAATAATGTTTAAACCCCGTTCTTTTTTCTGCGTTTTCTTTGAAGATCTCATATCCTTAATTCTTACACTCCCCGTATATTCGCAATTCCTTATTAACAATAAAATTGAAACTTTATTGTACCATATTCACAGTGTTACTACAAGGGAATGTCACGCGGAACCGCGTTCCAAAATCCGGTCTGGTCAACACGTCAATCTGTCCATCATGTGCATCTACGATCCATTTTGCAATGGATAGTCCAAGACCTGATCCGCCCGTCTCACTGTTACGTGCCTCATCGGAACGATAAAACCGCTCAAAGATATGCACGACCTCGGATGCCTGCATGCCGATACCTTCATCCTGCACCTGATAATAGACGCCTTGCTCTGACCGCCCGACTGTAAAATGAATCGTATCGCCCCCTTCCGAATACTTTGCCGCATTCTGTACGAAAATACGAATAGACTGTTTCAGCATGGCAACATCGCCACGCACCATACAGCCTGGGCAGGCTGAAAATTCGTACGGATGCGTCTCATCAATCATCATGGATTCCTCGTACACCTCCTGCACAAGGTCATTTAAGTCCACTTCGACCGGCTTCAATGTATTCCGCCCACTATCTCCGCGCGCTAAGAATAGAAGCTGTTCAATCAGATCCTTCATATGGTCAGATTCGTTCTTGAGCGCTTCAATCGACTCATTTAGCACTGCTTCATCTTCTTTGCCCCAGCGGTCGAGCATGTTTACATAGCCCTGAATCACGGAGATCGGCGTCCGCAGCTCATGCGATGCATCCGACACGAACCGCGCCTGCTGCAGCTTACTCTCCTGCATCCGAGCGAGCAGATTATTCAGTGCCACCTCAATGCTCTGCAAATCCTTATCCCCGGTCGATATCCGTATATCATTCGCATCAACGGAGACATTCGAGATTGCCTGTTCCAGATGCTCCAGATTTACCTCATCACCGCTCATATTTGAGAGTGCTTCCGCACGCACAGCAAGATCATTCAACGGACGCAGCTTCCGTCTGATATTCCGTATACCAAAGCACGCAGAAATGAGCATCATAAGTTCCACCGCGCCAACCACAATGAGCGGTATAGCCGCATAATCCAGAACCTCATGCACCAGAAAATTGTCCGTGTTCTTACCGACCTGTGTGGTCATCGCCCATGTGGCATATGAATCACCCGACCATGTAATATGCACCGGCTTCGCCCCGGACATCCAGTCTGCATCTGTCGTATCAAGCCGCCATACCAGCACCGCCACGAACAACATTCCGAGTATCACAATATCAAGTCCCAGCAACGCAAAAAAGCGCCGGAACCAGTATCCGACATGAATCTTCCGGGCAATAGAGGTTGTCTTCCGATTTGTCCGTTCTTCTCTCATCCAATCACTCCTATGACTCCTTGATGCAATATCCGACTCCGCGAACTGTCTGGATCAGCTTAATTCCAAAATGATCGTCAATCTTCGTCCGCAGATACCGCACATACACATCAATGATATTCGTCTCGCCGACATAATCATACCCACAGACCTCATTTAGAAGCTTCTCCCGGGTAAGTACAATATTCTTGTTCCGCATCAACGTGTGCAGCAACTCGAATTCACGGTTCGTAAGCTCCACATTTTCGCCCTGCACAGTCACCTCGTGGCGGTCTTCGTCTAAGCAGACACCCAGCACCTCCAGCTTATGTGTCGGTGCATCCTCTGTACGCGCATGCTTCTTTAGCGCGACGCGGATACGCGCCAGCAGCTCCTCGATGGCAAATGGCTTCGTGATATAATCATCCGCACCAGCGTCCAGCCCTGCTACCTTATCCATCACAGCGTCGCGTGCCGTGAGCATAATGACCGGCGTGTCCTTCTCCTGCCGGAGTCTGCGCAGCACTTCCATGCCATTTAATCCCGGCAGCATCACATCAAGTAAGATCAGGTCAAACGAACCGGAGAGGGCTTTGTCCAAGCCCTCTCTGCCGTCTGCCGCCTTCTCGACTTCATTTCCTTCATGTTTTAATTCCAGTTCGACGAAACGGGCGATGCCCGCTTCATCTTCAATGATCAAAATCCTGCTCATATCGTCTCCTACTACTGCGAAAAAACGACAAATTGTATATATTCCACGAGATAGACAGAGTACGCAATTACATGCAGACGCGCTCTCGCTCACTTCCACATGTAGCGGTACTAAACTCATTGCACCGGTAAACCGGCACAATTCGTTAAGTACCGACATGTTCCAATGGTCTGCATTAAAATTGGTACTCTGTCCATCTCTTTATATAACTACCTGTTGTCGTTTTTTCGCCACTACTTGGTTTTCCTATCTCTATGTTTCAGATTTTTATTTCTTGATGTCTTCTTTCACTCCCGCGCAGGCATCGGATGCCTTATCGCAGGCGTTGTTGATGTCCTGAACTGTTTTCGCGTCACCCTCGAAATGGTACCTGCAGTCGCAGAAGAGTCCGATGATCAAAAGTGGTACACAGATCCAGAATGCGAAGATCAAAAGCAGTATGAATATGATGATCGGCATCCGCATAAAACGCTCACCCTTACGCTCAATGATGAAGTTCTTCTCGCAGCCCTTCTTGATGATATCGCCAACCCACGCGAAGAACTCATCCATACGCTCACCGAATGTTTTCTTCTTGCAAGACTGCTCGTAGGCAGCCTGTGCCTGTGCCAGCTCGTTCGATGTCTCCTGCGGAGTCGTCGTATAAGTGCCAACCTCCGGTGCCTTGATCTTTCCAAGCTTCTCTAAATACACGATCGCATCGAGCAGATCATAATTACATGCTTCGAGTGCACTCTTGGCATCCTCATAACTGACGCCTGTTTTCTCTCTGATTTTTTCTACCTTTTCTAACTGATCCATATCTGATATCCTCCATTTTCTGTAACAGCGGTTTTGTAATTTGTTCTTTGCTGTTCTTGATTGTGTCCTTATCTTACGGCACCAAAATTAATCTATAAGGTAGGAAAGATTAAAATCAGATTAAAATTTCTATTATTTTCCATATATCTATCTGCACTTCTTCCTGTTCACATACTAACACAAGTGTATGCGTATGTTCATCTATTTTCTTCAGAATTCCGGTGTCCTTCACATAGGCACCGCCCTCTTTTTTCGCATCCTTCACAAAATGTACGACCGCTACTTCCGTATCCTTGTGCTCCGCTAACCACTGCAGCTTCCGGTTTAGTTCCGCAACCTCATACTCATCAAGTTCGATCTCTTCCTCTGTCAGCCGTGCCGTCTCCCGCACCGCTTCATCATGTCCCGTAAGCGCTGCAAATGGGGCAAACTGCGCCGCACGCATCATCCGATCCATCGGCGGATGCTTCTTCGACACCGGGCGTTCCCGGTCGATGATATCACTGTAATCCCGTCTCACGCCTTATGTCCTCCGATCTGATTATTCCTGTCACGCGCCGTTGCGCCCTCGCGGAAATTCATTCCACGTAGAACTGCATTTTTACCGTATTTATGTTTGATTGCAAGCAATGCCTGCTGAATCTGCGCTTCTTTTGCTTCCTTTTCTTTCTCTGCTTCCTTCTCCTTTTCCAACGCCGCATAATCGGTAAATAAATCCATCTGTTCAAATCCAGAAGTCTCTTCCTTCACATCTTCCTTCCGGATCACATGATTGGCTACCACATACATCCGCCGCACAAGCAGATTCTCATCCACAATCCGGTCATATAAGCGAAGCACCGCCGCCTCAATCCTGCTTGTTGACGATGTATAACTGTCCAGATTCTCTGTCCCGTGTGCGTGCTTCGGCACCTTCCGCCCATAGCGGTCACGCGTCACCTCACCGTGATACCCATTTGCTCCCCCAGACAGATTCTCGATATCATAGCCAACTGTAAGTACCATCTGATTTGTGACAAGCCCCTTTTCAACCAGTTCCAGCACCAGTCCCTCTGTCATTTCCTGTACAACCACACGTGCTTTCTCACATGTATACGGGCATTGCAACACCTGCCCCGAACTAATGCTATTACTCTCCGGGCGGTACGCCTTAATCTCTGCGATCGTACACGGTTCATAGCCCCATGCATGGTCGATCAGCAGCTCTGCATTCACCCCGAAAAGCTTATACAGCAGATCTTCGTTATAGTAATCATCTTCTCCGCCCAGTGAACACCGGGCAATATCTCCCATCGTATACAGATCCTGTGCATGCAGCTTCTTCTGGTAACCCGCCCCCACACGCCAGAAATCCGTCAGCGGTTCATGGTTCCACAACAGTCTGCGGTAGCTCATCTCATCAAGCTCCGCAATCCGCGCGCCACGTTCATCCGGCTGCATATGCTTCGCCTCGATATCCATCGCAATCTTTGCCAGATACAGATTCGTTCCAATCCCCGCCGTCGCCGTGATTCCTGTCGTTTCATAGACATCCCGTATCATTGTCTCTGCAAGCTGTCTTGCTGTCATCTGATAGGTATTCAGGTATGTCGTCGCATCAATGAACACCTCATCCACCGAATAGACATGCATATCCTCCGGCGCGACATATTTCAGGTAGATATCGTAAATGCGCGTACTGTATTCCATGTAATGTGCCATCCGCGGCTTCGCCGCAATATAGTCCAGCGCCAGCCTTGGATCCGCTTTCACCTTCAGATTTTCATACGACGATCCGTTAAATTCCCGCCCCGGTGCAAATGCCAGCCGCTGACGGTTGATCTCTTTTACCCGCTGCACAACTTCGAACAAGCGCGCCCGCCCCGATATGCCATAGGATTTCAGGGATGGCGAAACAGCCAGACAGATTGTCTTCTCTGTCCGGCTCTCATCTGCTACGACGAGGTTCGTTGTGAGCGGGTTCAATCCCCGCTCCACGCACTCCACCGACGCATAAAATGATTTCAGATCAATTGCTATATACTGCCGCATACCGTCACTCCACATAGATAAATCCGTGTCTTATTTCACATACTGTTTTTATTTTAGTATAGAACATATGTTTTGTAAATAATAAATATTTCAAACAGCATCATAAAACCAGCGGATTCGTACGTTATTTATATAATCATTTACAAAATTATACAAACTATAAATATTTATTTTGCAACTTCGTTACACTTTTGATGCAACTTTGATGCAATTATTTGGTATGTTATGTTAACAGGGGATTTTAGGAAATCCGGACACATATTTTCAGGAAAGACAGGGAGATAAATGAACGTAAAAATAGACTCAAGAAAAATCGAAAAGGGCGACACTTTTGTGGCACTGCGCGGCATCGACCACGACGGACATGCCTATATCCGACAGGCAATTGAAAACGGCGCAGCGAAGATCATCTGCGAGGAAGGAAGCTACGAGGTGGAAACCTGTATCGTCGAGGATACCAGAGCATATCTGGTCAATTATCTGAAAGATACTTACTACGACAAAATCAGCAAACTCAAGCTGATCGGCATCACCGGTACAAACGGAAAAACTACATCAGCATTTCTGCTTCACCAGATGTTGAATAAGCTTGGCAGAAAATGTGGCTATATTGGCACAATCGGCTTCTACGTCGGCGAGAAGATCCGCAGTCTCGCGAACACGACCCCCGATATCTATGATCTGTACGCGATTCTGCTGCAATGCCTGTCGCTCGGCTGTGAGTATGTTGTCATGGAAGTAAGCAGTCAGGGACTTGCAAATCACCGTGTCGAGACGTTGCAGTTTGACTATGCGGTCTTCACAAACCTGACACAGGATCATCTGGATTTCCACAAGACGATGGAACGCTATGCCCTTGCAAAGCAGGAATTATTCCGCATGTTAAAGCCATCCGGCAAAGCGATCATCAACTATGACGATTCCTACAAGCACTATTTTCTGCTTGAAGAAAATGAGAATGTAACCTTCGGCTTTACCGGCGGAGATTTCAATGTAGCTTTGGATGCCGCAGACAAGGAACATACAGAATTCTCGGTACAGTGCCCTGCATTTACCCAGAACTTCTCGACCAATCTGATCGGCACTTACAATATCTACAATCTGATGGCTGCCTGTGCGATGGTGACACTGGAGCAGTTTGACAGTGCCACCATCGCACAGGCAGCCGCAGCACTTACACTTCCAAAGGGCAGAACCGAATGTATCCACACAGGAAATAATCTGATCATGGTAGACTACGCACATACGCCAGACGCCATGAGCAAGGTTCTGACTGCCGCACGTGCACTTACCTCCGGCAGCATCTATGTCGTGTTTGGATGCACTGGTGAAAGAGACCGGGATAAACGTGCGAAGATGTCCGCGATTGCCTGCAAGCATGCTGATTACGTTATAATGACGCACGACGATCCTCATTATGAAGATCAGGCACAGATCTACCATGATATGACATCCGGGCTTTCTTACGATAACTACGAAATCGTGCATGACCGGAAGGACGCTATTCGAAAGGGAATCTCCCTGTTAGATACGGACGACATTCTTCTGATCCTTGGAAAAGGGCACGAAGAATTTATTGTTTGCCGGGATAAGCGGATTCCATTTAATGATATGAATGTCGCACGGCAATGCCTGTCTGAACGGAGGACTCCCACCGCAGCTAGGATCTGCCAATCCGCCTAGCGGTCACATGCACAATTAACATTTATGAACGCTAAAAGGGCGGCCACATCCTGTGACCGCCCAGTAAGAGAGGGGAAACGAAAAATCGTCTGGCTAGCTATTTTAAATTATCCTTCGATGGCAATGAATTTCTTCTCTTCCACCTGTGGCTTTGCTTCCTTCTTTGGAACAGAGATCTTCAAGACACCATCTTCGAATTTTGCCTTGATATCATCCTGTGTGATCGCATCGCCCACATAGAAGGATCTGTTGCAGGAACCTTCATAACGTTCCTTACGGATATATTTGCCCTTGGCATCCTTCTCATCCTTAGAGTTCTTTGTAGAAGCCTTGATGATCAGGTAACCATCCTTCACTTCACCGGTTACATCTTCCTTCTTAAATCCTGGAAGGTTCATATCAATCTCGTAACCGTCTTCTTTCTCAAACACATCAGTACTCATCAGATTCTGTGCCGGTGCATCATACTTATAGACACCAAAACTTGGTGCATCAAAGAAATCATCCATAAAACTATTTGTAAATAAACTTGGCATTAACATAAGCCATACCTCCTTTTATACTTCACTCAGTAATTGCAATCTATGTTTCTTGACGGCATTCACTATTTAATTGCAATTACAATATCAACTTTCCTTCCCACTCGGGTTCCCTTCTCTAGGTCTTCCCTCATGTTCTAGGTGTACTATAACACACTTATTAGCACTCGTCAATAGCGAGTGCTAATAAAAATTGTGAAAAAAGTGTGAAGTCTTGATTATACAAAAACAGGTATGCCGCAACAATACAGCACACCTGTTTCAAAATCATGTTATTTACTTAAACTGATTCTGCTCTGCATGGCGTTTGAAGAAGTCCTTTGTCTCCTTCACAACCACACCACTCAAAGCGAAGATTGCGATCATGTTTGGAATCGCCATCAATCCGTTGAAGATATCGGCAATCGTCCATACTGCCTTTACTGTCATGTATGGTCCGATGAATACTGCCAAGATATACAACCAGCGATATACAAGGATTGCTTTCTTGTTCTTGCCTGACAGGTATTCCAGACAGCGCTCCGAATAGTAATCCCATCCGAGGATCGTTGTAAATGCGAAGAATACCAGACAAAGCATCAACAGGAACGCAGCTACCTGCTCGGAAATCGGAAGTCCCTCCTGGAATGCGTAGGTTGTTACCTGTACACCCTCTAAGCCTTCCTGCTGCCAAGCACCTGTCAATACGATAGAAAGTCCTGTCATCGTACAGATGATGATTGTATCAATAAATGTACCCGTCATGGAAACCAGACCCTGACGTACCGGCTCCTTTGTCTTTGCTGCGGCTGCAGCGATTGGTGCAGAACCAAGACCGGATTCATTTGAGAAGATACCTCTTGCAACACCCTTCTGCATTGCAACGATCATCGTACCAACCACACCACCGGTCACTGCCTTTGGATTGAATGCGCCCTTTACGATTGTTACAAACGCATCCGGAATCTCTTTGATATTGCAGATGAGAAGCACCAGACAAAGCAGAACATAAAGCACTGCCATAAATGGGACGACGATCTGGGATACATTTGCAATACGCTTGATACCACCGATCAACACAAGTGCCACGCAGACACTCAGGATCAAAGATGCAATAACTACCGTCCACGAATATGTACCGATTCCAGGAATCTCTACGCTCCATGATTCATTCGGATCGAAGAATCCCTCGACAGCCGATGCAATACCATTCACCTGTGAGAATGTTCCGATACCGAACAATCCTACACAGATACCGAAGAATGCAAAGATCTTCGCAAGCCATTTCCACTTTGTACCCATACCTTTTTCGATATAGTAGAATGGTCCACCGAGTGCATGATTGTCTTCATCTACCACACGATACTTAACTGCAAGGAGTCCCTCTGCATACTTGGTTGCCATTCCGAAGAATGCAGCAAGCACCATCCAGAACAGGGCACCCGGGCCACCGGCTCCGATTGCTGTTGCGACACCGACGATATTTCCGGTTCCGATTGTCGCTGAAAGCGCCGTACAGAGTGCACCGAACGAAGTTACTTCTCCTTCACCCTCTTCCTCATTTTTCACCATCCATTTCAGGGCAAGCGGCAGTTTACGGACCTGCAGCACACCCATACGGATGGTAAGAAGGATTCCACCTGCAATGATCAAAATCATAAGCGGCGGACCCCAGACGAAATCATCTACTTTTGTCAAAAAGCTATTAATTGCTTCCCACATGTTTCCTACTCTCCTTTATTTTATTTTAACAACATGTTCTCTATATTACACAGTTTTCCAGCTTTTGACAACATTTTTCCCTCAATTTATAAAGTTTTTTACTGTTTTCATATTAAATATACGGGGTATAATAGAGTTTATGATATACTTTATATGTCCAAATATGGATTTTAAAAAAGAAAGGAATACATTTTTATGAATCTTATTAAGAATATTTCCAAATCAGAAGTACATGTATTGAAGGATCAGGTTACTTATCAGGAGGGACAGGTTGTCAGCAAGACACTCGCCCAGAATGACGCCGTATCTATCACATTATTTGCCTTTGACAAGGACGAGGCGATCAGCACACACGAGTCCGGCGGCGATGCATTTGTTACCTGCTTAGATGGTGTCGGCAGAATCACAATCGATGGTGTTGAATATATCCTGCACGAAGGTGAATCCATCGTAATGCCAGCCAAGCATCCACATGCCGTCTATGGTGCAGAACAGTTCAAGATGCTGTTAGTTGTTGTATTTTAATTATCTTAATTCTTAAAACGGAAAAGCCGCCGAGCCGGGAATCCAGGTCCCAGTCCGACGACTTTTTTTCTTTCTTCTATTCTATATATCGGCAGATTTCTATTATTGCTTTACATTAAATGCTTTCATTCCTGGATATACAGCGCTTGCGCCAAGCTCTTCCTCAATACGGAGCAGCTGGTTGTACTTTGCAACACGCTCAGAACGAGAAGGTGCACCTGTCTTGATCTGGCATGTATTAAGTGCAACTGCAAGGTCTGCAATCGTTGTATCAGCCGTCTCACCAGATCTGTGTGAGCTGATTGCTGTGTATCCAGCCTTGTGCGCCATCTTGATTGCTTCCAATGTCTCAGAAACAGATCCAATCTGATTCAGCTTGATCAGGATTGCATTTCCGGCACCAAGCTTAGACTTGTCCTTTGTTCCATCTGCCAGATAAACCTCTGCCTCTACAGTTGGATTTCCTCTGGAATCCAAGATCTCGCGGCCAATAACTTTTTCAATTTCTAAATAATCCATTGTTATGTACTCCGTTAAAATGCAAGTGTATTTTCCATAACTTTTATGCAACTACAATACTCCCAACCATACAGGCATCTCCATCCAGCACAAGAGATACCTCATAATGCTGTTTAGGTAGATTCTGCTTTATAAATGCAGCCTCAAAACCAGCAAATGCTAACCTTCGCTTACCAAACGCATCCCGGACATCTGGTCTGTACAGTCGCTCTGATTTTACAATGTACTGTTGCTTGTCCTGTCCAGTTAACACAACACTGAGAGCACCTGCCCGCAATGTTTTTCGATTCAAGGCCCAACCACTGATTTTTACGACTGCTTCATCTGTAAACTCTTCTACCTTGTATTGCAGACTTCCATTTTCAACAAGCCTCTGCTGGGTTCGCTCAGGCGTTTCGATTTCCTTTACTTTCAACAGCCGTAATAAGAAGTTATCACTATTGCCAATCAGATTTGGGTTATAACACGGATCATACCCCTTAAATTCCGGATGACGATCATACAATTTTTTCATTTCCCGTTGCTGTCTGGCGGCTTTCTCTGGGGATACAGCATCATAACCACGGCTGATAGATTCATAATGGTATAAACGGACATCTGTTCGCACAACATTATAATATCCTGCTTCTACTAAATTAAAACATAAGTCAATATCGTTATATGCCACCGGTAACTGTTCCGAAAAACCACCCACCTGATCATATTTATTCCGGTCAATCATAAGACACGCACCGGTCACCGCACTGTAATTATATTCCAGCTTATTTCGTCCCCAATAACAATTCAAATCGTCGTTAATCCGTTGAAATGCATGTCCTGGTCCAACCATAAAACTGACAACACCTACATGCTGTATCAAATTCGTATTTGGGTAAATTAATTTACATCCAACCGCACCTGTATGTGGCTGCTGTGCATGTCCCAGCATCCGTTCCAGCCATTCCGCTCCCTCAACACGAATATCGTCATTTAAAAACAGAAGGAACTGTCCATCTGCCAGATGTGCCCCAATGTTGCACATCTTTGAAAAATTAAACTCCATTGGCGCGTAATGATATTTGCACTCCAATTCTTTACACATTTGTGTATATTTCGCATGTGTTTCTTCTGCACTGCCATTGTCCACAACAATGATTTCATAATTTTGATATTTCGTTTCCTTTCGGATGGACGTCAGACATTGCTTTAAAATGTCATAATTATCCTTAGACGGAATAATAATGCTTACTCTGGGATTTCCCACAACTTCATAAACCACGCGGAACATCACTATATCTTTAATATATTCCAGATGCCCTTTAACGCCTCTTCGCTCCAGGGCTTCGAGCTTCGCCTTCTTTGTCGTTTCAATAATATATGGCTTTGCCGATATATCATTTGCCGTAGACTCTTCACGTTCCCGCCAATGATAAAGGATTTTTGGCACATGCCCTATACGATTCGTCTTCTCCATCACCCGCAAAACAAGATCATAGTCCTGCGAACCTTCCAAGCCTACACGCAAACCGCCCATTTCGTCCAGCAAGGATTTGCGATACACCGCCAAATGGCAGGTATACATCAAAGACATAAATGTATCTGGAGACCAATCCGGCTTAAAAAACGGATTCCTTCTTTTTGTCCCATCCTCAGATAATTTGTCCTCATCGCTGTAAATAAAATCCAGTGTATGATCTTCATTTAGCTTTTTCGCAATTTCATACAGTGCATTTTCTGCATACAGATCATCACAATCCAAAAGCGCAACAAATTCGCCCTCTGCCATTGCAATTCCATCGTTTGTAGTTCTGGATATATGTCCATTCTCACTGCGGTATTTTATTTTAATGCGCTCCACTCCTTCAAATTGCCGCAAAGTCTCTCTGACACGCGCATCGGTTGAACAATCATCTACAAGGCACAACTCCCAATTATCATATGTCTGATTCTGCACAGATTGAATGCATGCCGTTAACATCTGTGGTTCCACATTATATACTGGCACAACAACCGAGATGAGTGGTTTATATTCCAACTCCTGTTCTGGCTCTTTATATTGCTGTTCATTTTGCAGCATCCACATGTCATATTCATTTTTCTTGTGTAGACGATGATTTAACTTATAACAAAATACATGCCATCCTTCTTTACCCAGACAGCGCATCATTCTTTTTGAAAAAGAAAGCACTCTTTTTATCTGACCCATATTTTTATACTCCTACTTCTTCTCTCATAGATTGAACTATACGTTGTTCACTGCCCGGAATATTGCTGTTATCACATACATCTGTAAAAACACCGTCCACATAGCAGCATATTGATCTGCATTTCCTGATACACATGTCCGTTTTGTCCGAACTGCAAGCAAACCAACCACAAGTGCCGGAAGGAAATATCTTCCCTGTACACCCGCTACCACAACAAATTGATATGGCGTCCAATATAAAAGCATCGCTGCAACTGCCAGCCCACTGACGCCGACAAACACCAAAAGCATCCAAATCCGGTCTCCCACTGTTATCAACTGTTCTTCGTTTTCTTTCCGCATAGAAACATATAACAGCAACAATAAAAATCCTATTACAAACACCAGTGGAACTTCAATATCAAGCCATCCAAGATAGCTTCCCAACATCTGCTGGATATGCTTTCCTGATTCATACCAAAGCGTATTGAGTAATATTTCAAAAAATTGGATCGGATTTTTTAAGAAATACCCCATTGTATACCCTTTGGAATCGGACCATGCAATATAAGTACTGTTAATATTTTCTGGTTGTAGCCAGCGCCGAACCACGAGAACCAGAACCATCACACAAGCCACTACAAATATACCTGCAATGACAATCATAAGCACCTTCATCCAAGGTTTAATTTTCTGTTTGACCGCATCCACCTTATCTTTGTGCTGTTGCAGAATTCGAGGGATCAACATCAACGGCAATACAACCAATGGCAACAGAGAAAAGCCTTTACATGGTAGCAATAATAAGCTGCTCAATACCATAACAATATTATTTACAAGCTTCGATCTCCGATTTGTTTCCTGTCCGTAAACTGCTGACATTGTTGTCGCTATTACAAGAATACATAAAGCAAACAACTGCGAATCATAGGAAAAAGAACATACCTGTTGCAATGTAATTGGCAAAAGCGCCCATACCATAACGATTCCTTTACCAAACGGAATCCGCTTTATCGCATAATAAGCTGCCGCTATAAAAGCAAGCAGATTCATCAATCGTCCAAGCAAATACAACATAGTTGTGCTCGCCCCTAACAACCGTCCAATTGTAATTCCAAGTCCGGATAAAATATACAGATAACGCGGAGACTGCGTCGAAACATGTGCTGTCTTTATCAGATTCGTTTTTTCCGGTCGCTGAAACAGCCCCTCATATTGACTATTGTAATCTTCCTTCGTAATACCACGTGCATTATACATATGTTCGTTATCCGCCTGCCGCATCATGACAGTTTCCGCATCGTGCGTTCCCATCATAACATCCGACATGTCATATGCTGTATATATGTGTACATACTCATCTGGAACTACCATAATCGGAATAATAAGCAAATACAAAAATCCAAGTACAATAATCATTGGCAGAAAAAGTTTCTCAAAAGAAGTCTTCCACTTTGTGCCAAACATCGCCTGAATGCTGACAAACGCCAACAATACAAACAACAATCCATATGCAATACAATGTAATATAAAATACGCATCCACACCGTTTTGATTGTCGATTTTGTGATATGCCACATTTATCATATACACACCCATTACCAAGGTAATCAATAGGAGTCCTATAATAACGCATAATTTGATTATTCTATTTGGATTTTTCTCTTTCACTTCCATTCTTATTCCCCTGTGTTTCTTTAATTTGATTTAGGTAGACAAAAGAGACTTTTATTGTAGGAATACAATAAAAGTCTCATGTCCTTTATAATCTATTATCGATTAGATGTTAAGCAGATCACTGAATACCTTCAACGCACCATCTGTCTCGTGTGCAAGTACCTTCTTTGCAAGTACCTTACCAAGCTGAACACCTTCCTGATCGAAGCTGTTGATGTTCCACAGGAATCCCTGGAACATAACCTTGTTCTCGAAATGTGCAAGCAGTGCACCAAGTGTCTCTGGATCAAGCTGCTCACCGATAATGATAGAAGATGGACGACCACCCTTGAAGTTCTTGTTGCTGTTCTCATCCTTCTTACCACATGCAAATGCTACGATCTGTGCAGCAACATTTGCGCAGAGCTTCTTCTGGCTTGTGCTTCCCTGAATCTCTACATCCGTGCCAATCTGGCTGTTCTTGAATGCGATAAACTGCAATGGAACAATGTCAGTTCCCTGATGCAATAACTGATAGAAGGAATGCTGTCCGTTTGTTCCCGGCTCACCGAAGAGAACTGGACCTGTTGGGTAATCAACCGGCTCACCAAAACGGTTCACAGACTTACCATTGGACTCCATATCAAGCTGCTGCAGGTGTGCAGGGAAACGGCTCAGTGCCTGTGAGTATGGAAGAACAGTTGTTGCAGGGTAACCAAGTACGTTACGCTCGTAAACGCCAATCAACGCATCAAGCATAGCCGGGTTCTTCCTGATATCTGTATTCTTTGCTGTCTCATCTTCTGCGGCTGCACCATTTAAGAAACGTGCAAATACATCCGGGCCAAATGCCAGTGAAAGTACAGCACCACCAACGGCTGATGTAGAAGAATAACGACCACCGATATAATCATCCATAAAGAAAGCTGCAAGGTAATCATCGCTCTTTGCAAGTGGAGATGTCTCACTTGTAACTGCAATCATATGCTTAGAAGCATCCAGACCTGCCTTTGCAAGCGCGTCCTTCACGAAGGACTCATTTGTAAGCGTCTCCAATGTTGTACCAGACTTTGATACAAGTACGAAGATTGCATGTGCTACATCGGTAGATGCAAGAACTGCTGCCGCATCATCCGGATCTACGTTGCTGATGAACTTCGCATCCATCTTGAATGTGCCGTTCTTCTTTGCCCAGTTCTCAAGTGCAAGATACATTGCACGAGGACCAAGGTCACTACCACCGATACCGATCTGTACAACCGTTGTGAACTTCTCGCCAGCTGCATTTGTGATCTCGCCATTGTGTACCTTATTTGCAAACTCTGCAATACGGTTCTGCTGCTCTACGTAAAATGTTCTCTTATCCACGCCATCCGCCTTGACTGGCTCGCCAAGCTGACCGCGTGTCATCTGATGAAGAACCAGACGGTTCTCTCCTGTATTGATAACGGCACCATTATAAAGCTCCTGGAACTTGTCAACAAGCTCTGCTTCCTTGGCAAGGGCTGCAAGCTTCTCCAAAACTGTGTCATCCACTTCCTTTGCAGCGAAGTTGTAAGTAAGCTTCTCTGCCATCGGTACGCTGTAATTCTTCGCACGGTCTGCACCGCTCTCACCAGCCATAACAGTTGTGAGATCTACACTGCCCTTACAAGCTTTGAGTGCCTTGTAAGAATCCAAAGTATCAAGATTTTTCCAATTTGTCATTTTTCTTTCCTCCGTAATCTATTTGGCGTAGGACGCCAGCTCGTTTTATTATAACCTCTTCGGCGGGATTTGTCACTTGTTTTATTCTTCGTCTTTCTTCTCTTCCCTCATTTTTTCATAATACGCTTTATACCTGTAAATCGTCCGTTCACTGACGTGATTTCGTTTTGCAATCTCCACCATTGTCATACCATTCTCATATCCAACAACAAAATCATTGTATATTGCCATCCATTTTGCATTATGTTTCTGCCGGCCACTCATTTTCCGATTTTTATAATATTCCAGTTCTTCCTTAAGCTCTGCATTCTCTTTTTCCAGCTTCTTAATTCTTTTTACTGCATCTTCCAGTGTGATATTTTTTTCCATCTCTATTTCCTCCATTTAAACCCCATAACTCCTCGTTTCATAGTTTAATATACTTATCGCCATTGTCATTTTGTCTATATAATAAATCTTTTTGCCAATATTGTCAATCTGATTCTGTCAGGTCATTAAAAAAGGAACGTTTTATAACGTCCCTGCCTTAAATGAAATGTATTTTAATAACAATCGAATCAACTATTATGCAAAGCTTTAATTTCCTCTATCGAAAGTTGAGTGATTGTTGAAATCTCTTCGTCCGAGAAATCCTTTTTGATTAAAAGCTTGGCTGCATTAACCATCTGAGCCTTGCCGAAGAAGATGAGGACGAGATGAATTTCTACGATCATCAGGACGATGAAGAATAAGAAAGAGAGGACAAAAGAATGAGAATGATGAATAAGATCGGTATCGGTATTATGGCTGCGGTAGGTACTGCCGCAGCGGTGGGCGCAGGTTCAAAGATCGTTGATAATCACAGACGCAAGTGGTTCGATAACGGCTATAAGTCCGGTCACTTTGCAGGCTTCATTGACGGTGCAAAGTCAATGGTCAGCATTGCTGAGGAGACTGCAACCCTCGCTCAGAAGGTCAATCAGAACAGCACGGTTATCCGTGAGAAGTATGAAAAGCTCTGCGAGGAGTTTGAGGAGCTTCAGGAGAACTACGACGATCTTTGTGAGGATTACTACAACGACTGACCGACTTTGAACCCAATGGATTCAAAGTTCCCGACAACAGAACAACGTGAGACAATGAGAAAAGAGAGAGAATTTGTCTAATGAAAGTTTTAAGCCTATTTGACGGCATTTCCTGCGGTATGCTTGCTCTGCTGAGGGCAGGCATACCCGTGGAGTGCTATGATGCCTTTGAGATTGACAAATATGCCGTCACGGTCTCAAAACGTAATTTCCCCGTAATCGTTCATCACGGGAATGTATATGACGGCGACTTTACGAAGTTCAAGGGCTATGATCTGCTTCTTGGCGGTTCGCCCTGTACCTATTGGTCTATCGCCAAAAAGGACAGAGAAGTTGACTGCAACGGCGAGGGATTCAGGCTCTTTAAGGAATATGTGAGGGCCCTCCATGAAAGTGGGTGTAGATACTTCTTATATGAGAACAACTACTCCGTTCACCAGAACATCAAGGACGAGATCAGCAAGGCTCTCGGCGTAGAGCCTATTATGATAAACTCCGCGCTTGTTTCGGCGCAGAACCGCAAACGCTGTTACTGGACGAATATCCCGTTTATTTCTTTTCCCGAAGATAAGGGCATTTTGCTGAAAGATGTGCTTGAAAGCGGTCTGCCGTGGCAGGACAAGTCCTACTGTATGACTTCCTCCTATAACGGTGCGGTGCTGTATAACACTCTGGAACGCAAGCAGCGGACTATGGTTGCAGAGCCTATCCCGATCAATACATATCAGGATACGGACAAGTCCCGTACTGTCATGGCAGGCTATCACAAGTACGGTGAAGCAACAATTATAAAAAATTCGGGCTTCAACGGCGGTACAACAGCAGTCGCTATGCCGATGGGTGCCGCCCAGCGCGGACGGTATGTTGACGGTAAAAATACCGAACAGCATATTGAAGTGCGTGAGGACGGAAAATCCAACTGCCTGACAACGGTTCAGAAAGATTCGCTGATCTGCACTCCCGTCCGTGTCGGACATTACGGCAAGGGCGGACAGGGACAGCGTATTTATTCCGTGCGCGGAAAATCGGTCACACTCTCCGCAAACGGCGGTGGTCAGGGTGCAAAGACAGGTCTGTATAAGATTGATCTCCCTGACGGTGACTATATTATCCGCAAGCTAACACCCATAGAAGCAGAGCGTTTGCAGACGCTTCCCGACAACTACACCGCAGGCATATCCAACACGCAGCGTTACAAATGTATCGGCAACGGCTGGACGGTCGATGTGATCGCCCACATTTTGGGAGGACTTCGTGATGAATGAAGAACTCCTGAAAACCTGTACCGACAACAATAATTACACTATCTATACAGCCTTTTGCAAGGCACAGCGTATTTTGATGCGGTCTTATACTCCTGTTTGCAGTATCAGCAGCGGTTCGGACAGCGATATTGTGCTTGACATGATCCACAAGGTCGATGAGGACGGCAAGGTCAAGTATTTTTGGATAGATACCGGGCTTGAATACTCCGCAACAAAGGAGCATCTCGATTTCCTTGAACAAAAATACGGTATCGAGATTATCCGCTTGAAGCCCGATAAGCCTATTCCGACCTGTGTGCGTGAGTATGGTGTTCCTTTCCTGTCGAAATATGTCTCGGAACAGATGATGCGTTTGCAGAAACACAATTTTCAGTGGGAAGATGAACCGCTTGAAGTGCTGTTGCAGAAATATCCTCAGTGCAAGACTGCTCTGCAATGGTGGTGCGGAGAGCGATATTCCGACAAGGACGGCTATCAGAAAATCAGCAGATTCAGCATAGAACGCAACCGCTATCTGAAACAGTTTATCATGGCGAATCAGCCGGATTTCCCCATCTCCAACAAGTGCTGTGAGTTTTCAAAAAAGAAACCGGCAAAGCGTATTGTCAAGGAGCTTGAAGCTGACCTTGATATTACGGGTATCCGACAGTCCGAGGGCGGTATCCGTTCGGCGGCTTTCAAGACTTGTTTTTCCGAGTGCAAGTCAAAGGGGTGCAATACATTCCGCCCGGTCTTTTGGTATACAGACGGCGATAAGCGTGACTATGAAGAAATGTTCGGCGTTACGCACTCTCGGTGCTATACCGAATACGGACTGAGGAGAACAGGCTGTGTAGGCTGTCCGTTCAGCAAACATATCAATGAGGAGCTTGCGATCATTGAGCAGAATGAGCCGATGTTGTATAAGGCGGCGGTCAATATCTTCGGTAAATCCTATGAATATACAGCGAAATACCGTGCTTTCGTCAAGGAGATGAAAGCAAAGGAGAAAGAGGAAAAGAAACGTGATAGACTACTCAGCCTTAACGGAACATCTGCCTGTGATACTGGCGGTGACAGCGATACTCGGTCTGCTGTTCGGAGTGCCGTATCTTCTGACGAAAACGCTCCTGAGATCGGAAAAGGAGCGTGATGAAGATGTTTGATCCTGAATTTCAGCGGAAAGCACTGAGCCTTGTTATGGGCTTCATCATGGAGTTTTCGGGTACACTGGCAGAACTGGAACCGGTCGAGCTGACAGCGGATAACCTGAATGTATCGACTATTTCCGTATCATGCCTGAAAGTCACTTGGGACTCCGAGCCTGACCGTGACTATTATGTGAGCTGCACGGCTCATGATGATAATTACGCCTATGCTGATAATATGTACTTTGAGTTCAAATCAAATGACCTCTGTTACATAACAGGTCTGCGTGAGGGTACTGAGTACACGGTGACGGTCGAGCCTGTTCTTTCTGAGGAAGAACAGGACGGATATACCGTAAAATCTGCAAGTGCTGACGGCAGGACTGAAACGGTAGAGGTTATCTATGAGTTCCCCGATGAAGAAGGCTGGGATTCGTGCTACTGTGGGGAGTCCTACCACGGGCTTACCAGAAATCCGTCATGGAGTGCAATACAAGGCTGTACCGTGGACACCATTACAAACACGGGTATCATGCGTGATGAGTACGGCGACTACTGCTGTGCAATGGGCGTGTGGTACGGATACTGCGGAGACAGATTTCTCGTGACCAATGAGGCTGGACAGCAGTTTACCGTCAAGATTTGCGACAGCAAAGGTTATGCCGATGACGGTGAGGGGCGCTATCATTGGTTCGGCGGTAAGGGCAACGGCAAGTGCATTATAGAGTTCATTTATGATGATAATTCACTTCCGTCCTGCGTAGCTTTCAGCGGCAGTTGGGGCTACTATAACTGGAACGGGCTTGACCTGAGTTCTAATATCACAAGTATCAAGAAAATCAACTACGGCGATCCCGTAGAATACTAAAAATCATGGAGGAACAATTATTATGAACGCAAAGAAGATCATCAAGGGTATCGTGAAGCTCGGTGTTATGGGCGGTATCGCCTATGCTGCGTATAAGCTCGGTGAGTGCAACGGCGAGGTCAATGAGCGAATGCGTGAGAAGTACGGCGACGAGGACGAGGACGAGGACGGCATCGGCTCTGACGATGATGAGGAGGAAGCGGACAACTACTACGGCACTTGCTTTGAGCCTAAGTATGTAGAGCCGGACGATGGCTGTCTTGCTCCGGCAAGTGTAGCCGTAACTCCTTATAACATTGGCAAAGAGCATATTATCAGCGAGGTAGTTTCTGCTGAAAAGTGCGAAGTTCCTGACGAACCTCATGAAAAAGAGAAGCCTTTGCCGCAGAAGGAAAACAAAGAGTGTGTCAAGAAAGAAGTCGTACCGCCTCCTGTCAGGAAGTACGCTCCTTTGAGCAGTATTAAAATTCGTGGCATTTCCCGTTATGAAATCGAAACGCTGCTGATTTGGATGCTCCGCCACGGAGCGTTTTATAAGACCGATCTGATCTATGTGATTGATGCTGGCTCAACGAAAATTGACCAAATTTGTGATGCGTTTCTCAAAGCAGGGTATATCCGCAAAGAAGAAAAAAGCCGAAAGACATACTGCAATCTCACAAAAGAAGATTTTTACTGGCTGTTGTTAGAAGAATAAAAGCACACTCCCCATGATGGGAAATGTGCTTGGTAGGTTGGATACGATACTCCTAATTATTCTCCTAACAAATTCTTTCTCCTAAAAGCACGGCGTTTTTAGGAGAACCGAACTCTTTAGGAGGAAACTTTAGCATAAAAGCTGTTCTTTCCGGTTCCGTGACGTTCAATGTATTGCTCATCGACGAGCTTTCTGAGAGCAGCTTCAACCGACTTTTCACTGATACTTGGGCAGATATTCGCAATTTCTTTCTTGGTGAACTTTCCGACTTTTGTGTCTACCGCTGCTTTAACGATGTCATAGGCTTTGCTTTTAACAGCAACGCTTTTCGGCTTGCCGCCTTTGATCTCAATGGCGGTAGATTCGCCTATTATCTGCACCCGTTCCTCAAATTCACGATAGCAGGCAAGAACAACGCCCAGCATATATTTGATGAATGGCGTAGGATCGTCAGTTTCCTCATGCCAGCCCTTTGATGCTTCTTCCAGAGCGTCATAATATGCACCTTTTGTTTTTTCGATATGCTTCTCGATACTGATATACTTTCCGACTTCATAGCCGTTTCGGTACAAAAGCAGTAATGTCAGAAGTCGGCTCATTCTGCCGTTTCCGTCATTGAACGGGTGGATACAGAGAAAATCATGGATAAAAACAGGAATAAGGAGAAGCGGATCAATCTTCTCGGATTGGGTAGCCTGTTTATAATTCTCGCATATCGCTTCAATACAAGGTGCAGTTTCATAGGGCAGAACAGGTGTGAAGCGGATAAATTCAGAACCGTCGGGGCGAGTCTCCTTCAGATAATTCTGCGTGATCTTATAAGTACCGCCTAAGCCTGATTCGGAGTATTTAGTCAGGTCACGGTGAAGCTGAAGAATGATGTTGCTTGTGATGGAAATATAATCGTGGCTTTCGTGAATGGTATTCAGAACATCACGGTATCCTGCGATCTCCTTTTCATCACGGTTCTTCGGTGTGGTTTTCTCCTTGACAATCTGACCGATACGGGTGCTTGTTGTTATGATACCCTCGATACGGTTAGATGATTCCACGGACTGAACCTTTGCAACTTCGGTAAGTTTTTCTAATTCAACGGGCTTCTGACGGGAAAAAAGCTCTTGTCTGCCCTTGTGTTCATGTATCTGGGTGAGATAGCGGAGTATTTCGTTATCCCACAAGCAATTTTCAAATTTTGAATAATCGAATTTTCGCATTGTTTTTCTCCTACTACTAAATTTTTGTTCTCCTATATTATACTCCTATTTAGGAGAAATGTCAACAATTTAGGAACAAAATAGGAGAAAATATTTGGTAAATCAATTCTGTTTCCCAAAATCGAAAAAATCAAGAATTTGGAAAATAGAAATCGAAAGGAATGAAAATAATGTCAATTTTGATCGTGGGCGAAAAGCCCTCCGTTTCCCGTGCAATCAGTTCCGTGGTCGGTGCGGACAAGGTTCAGAAAGGCTACACCGAGGGAAACGGCTATATCGTGTCATGGTGTGTCGGTCACTTGGTCGGACTGAAATATCCGAATGGCTACGGCAACGGCTGGGAACAGAAGTGGAGCTTTTCGCAGCTACCGATGATTCCCGAAAAGTGGCTGTTTAAGGTCACTGACAGCACAAAGGCTCAATACAATATCATCAAAGACCTGATGAACAGGGGTGATGTGACGGAGATCATCTGTGCTACCGATGCTGACCGTGAGGGCGAATGTATCTTCCGCTATGTCTATAATATGGCTCGGTGCCGCAAGCCTGTGAAGCGTTTATGGGTATCCTCTCTTGAGGAGTCGGCTATCCGCAAGGCGCTCACCAATATGAAGCCTATGTCCGCTTATGACTGCCTGTTCGATGCAGGCTATGCCAGGGCGAAAGCAGACTGGCTTGTGGGCATGAACGGCTCTCGGCTGTTCTCCGTCCGTTACGGCGGTAAGCTGAATATCGGCAGAGTGCAAACTCCCACGCTTGCGATGATCGTTCAGCGTGACCATGATGTTGAGCATTTCGTCAAGCAGAAGTATTTTACCGCTGACCTTAACTGCGGTGATTTCATTCTTTCTTCTGCAAGAATTGATGATGAAGCTAACGCTGATACGCTTGTATCTGCCTGTGATAGCAAAACGGTCACGATCTGCTCGGTAAAGCGTGAAGTAAAGACCGAAAAAGCTCCGAAGCTCTATGATCTGACCACACTTCAAAGAGAAGCAAACAAGGCTTACGGGTATACAGCGCAGCAGACGCTTGACTATACGCAGTCGCTTTATGAGGGTAAGCTCGTCACATATCCCCGTACCGACAGCCAGTATCTCAGCGATGATATGGCGCAGACGGCTTTTGATGTGCTATGGCTCTGCGATAATATCTTCGGATTTGCTATATCCCATACTCCCGATATTTCTAAGGTTAATGAAGCCCAATAGGATTCTAAACCACAGACAATAGAGAAGTCCTACTTGAATGAAAGATACTTCCTGTACTGTATAAAGATTTCCCGCTTCATCAACTAAAACAAAACTCAGATTATGTCTTCCCTTATCTAATGTGTATGATAATGATTTATCCGCATCAGAATAAGTGAAATCGGTCATGAGTACTCCATTGTCATAAACTTTACACTCGTCAGGATTAAGAGATTCACTGATATCGGTAATGGTATATGTCTTAGAATTCTTGATAAATGCCGCTCCTTTTTTCAGATCACTCGGTAATTTACATGATGGAGCAAGTGCATCTATCCTTATCCATGCAAAAGATATGTTTGAAGTTTCTCCATTATACGTGTTCTCAGCTCTTAAATATATGTCCTTATTCGTTCCTTCAGGATAATTATCTATGAAGAACTGACCTGGTAATGTGTAATTATAAACACCTACCGCATACATATCTTCGCTGTTATCTGCTGTTAAACCGGTATCATCTGTTTTGCCATTTTGGTCTCGTAATACGATATTGGTTTTGGAATCTGTAGGAGCGAACACTGTGATTTTTAAATCCTTAAAATCGTCAGGACGTTTGCTTATCGGTGTTTTCTCGTCTTTCTGTAACGAGTACCAACCTGTAGAATCCTTGATGTTATCGGCTTTTTTGCTTTCTGTGATATAAGCGAGTACGTCGGAGTTCATCATTAAGACTGATAACGCAATTCCTTAAACGCATCGTCTATACGTCCAGCCTGTTTGAGCAAAATGTAAGCAGCTTGATAGCCGGAATAGTCAGATGGTGCAAGCAGCTTCATCTGATTAGCAGTCTGCAAGCCATTTGTAATCTCATCAAGAAGCCCATAGATAACCGCCTTGCGTTTCAGTATATCCATGTCTGCCGGAATGATAAGCTCCGACTTTTTCAAATTGATGAGAGCATCATCAAGCTTTCCAAACTCCTGATTTACAATTCCAAGGATATGATACATCTGTCCTGCGGCATCTTCATTCAGCCCAAGCTCATCTGCTTTAGCAAAATTCTGCATGGCTTCAGCAATCTTATTTACGCTTGCCTGTGCATAGCCGAGGCTGAAAAAGCGATTTCCATTGTTCGGATCGCAGTTTACAGCTTTTTGGTAATACTCAATTGCATCCTCATATCTACCAAGTGACATACATACATTAGCTGCACACTGATAAGCATCTGCACAGTTTTCATCAAGCTTAATTGCTTCTTTTGCGAGTGTAAAAGCTTCTTGGAACTGACCATTAATAAACGCCACTTTTGAATTAGATATAAACTCAATGAGTCTTTCATTTTGTATATCTGACATTTTATCACTCCATTCTCTTCTGGACTGTTTACGAATCATTATACGAAATGAACCATATCATATGGATAATATTGCTCATTTTTCAAATCGTCATCTATAAAACCAAGTCTTTTTGCAATAGCACCAGCTTCAAAACACCAATATCCATAATACTGATATTTATTCACCAGTTCATGTGTACCATACCAAGCACTATCTACAGAGCCTTTATACCATCCTCTCAAATATTTTAGAAAAGCATCTCTATCTTCATCGTTAATGCTTTTTACTAACTTTTTGTATGGACGAGGAAAGGATATTTTCGATGTATCAAACTCACTTTTATTTCCAATGAGGATAAAATCTAATAATGAATCATATGTTTCAGATTTCCTCAATTTATTTTTTATTATATTCAACTTACCATCGTCCAAATTCAGAAGATATGCTAAAGAAGCAAAAATAATATTGCTCTCGTATACTGAATCATCCCACGCTTCACCAAACAAATCTAAAGAAGATTCAAATTCTTTTTTTATTTCTTCAATTGAATCACCTTTTGAATACTTAGCGATTATTATCCCGATTTTTTTTTGTAAAATGTAATCTTTTACAAAAAGTATCTTGTCATTTAAGTATTTTCCAGCAGCAATACCCTCTTCAAATCTTTTGATTCCTTCTGACATTTTCAAAATATACTCATCAAAATACTCTTTTGATTTAATTGTATCTCGCATAATATTCTCCTTAATATCAAAAATTCTTGATGTAAATAATTGTCTACTTTAATGACTTAACACTAGTTGTAACATTTACTAAACCGTTATCGTTACTTACATTTACTCTGAACAATTCCTTAACAGTATCACCAGTTGCAAGTCCTTCGATTATGTCATCTGGGTCATCGACTATTTTTCCTATATTATTTTTTATCCATTTATCACCCATTTGCGGACCGCTCTTTTTGGTGTTGTGTCTGAGATGAGGTCGAGATGCTCGTGACAACACTATCGCATACACTGCTGTTGATTCCGAGAACTTTCGATTTTAGGGCAGACAAATCCACGCAGAAGTCTCCAACAGCAGACTTAGCTTGGTTAATATAGTTAGACATATTGTTTATCTTACTTTTATATAACTCAATCGTTGCCATGTACACACCTCCTATTCCTCAATATTATTACGTTACTGCCGCATCCATAATCTTTTTATAGTAACAAAAATATTATACCATATACCAACCTGTTACGAAATTAATTTTCACTAACATAGACATGACAAAACCTGCTAATCTTATTAAACTTGGAAGCTCTGTTCATTCACGATTTCTTTACATACTCCTGTAACCTGTTCTGCAATGTTCCTAACAGACAATGTTATTATCCTTCCAATGCTTAATTACACCTTCATATTCCAGCCCCTTTCTTTTAACAAATGGTTGAATTCCCATCCTGAAAATAATCGAATGTATCAAACCTTGAATCCTGTATCTACGTCTTTTAACAATATCTTCTAAAAAAGAATTTACTATTTTTTCTATTCTTTGCTTTAGCCGAATATCTTCCATTGGATTTTTATTAAATCTATTCCGCAATGCTATTGAAGCACTAATTTTTGCTCCAGAGTATAATAGCAACTTATTTAAGATTTTCGTTGAATCTCGTCCACCATAATTTTCATAAGTAGTCACACAAATGGCATATTTTCCATGTAACAGTTGCTCCATAACAAAATGACCTCTATCTATAATAACCTTCATCTGACCGGACACGTTACTTGCATATGTAGGAGAGCCTATAATAATACCATCCGCATCTGCTACACTAAGTGATAGATTCTCTATATCATCCTTATAAATACAGGCTCCGGTTTTATAACAAGAGCCACATCCAACACAGTATTGTAGCGATAGGTCTGACACATGAACCATCTGAACCTCCACATTGCCATGTTTTTTTAGTTAGTCATACATTTCATTTAATATTAATGCCGTTGTACCATTTTTCCGATGACTACCATTTACTATTACAATTTTCATTATCCCATTCCTCGATTCACAAAATTGATATTTACTTTTTCATTCTATCTCTATATACTCAACTTAGTAAGTATGTACTTTTTTGTAAGATACTATCTAAAAGGAGAGTAACGAAATGAAGCCAGATGAATGTTTCTTGAAAGAATTTGGTTATGAAAGATTTGAAAAAGTAGTTAACATGATTGGTGGGAAATGGAAACTGAGAATTATTTATGTTCTGGCTTTTCATGAAATATTACGCTATGGTGAATTAAAACGTTTATTATCGCCTATTACTCATAAAATGCTGAGTACACAGTTAAAAGAACTAGATAAAGACGGCCTTATCAACCGTAAAGAATACCAGCAAATCCCACCAAAGGTAGAATATTCTCTTACCCAAATGGGGCGCGATTTGGAGCCTGTTGTTAGAGAAATCCATAACTGGATTCTGAAATATGACATATAAATAGAAAGATTTACGTTCCCAAAAAAAGTCAATGCCACATTATCTTTTTCAATGGATGCATTGACTTTTTAACATTCATTACATTTTCAATTCAACTCATTCCACACATCCACATAATCCTGCAGTCCGCCCGGACGCATTGCAATACTTACATAACTTGCAGGCTATTTCCTTGCAAGTCTGGCAAGGATTCCTACATCCTCCGGCTCATCAAATACAACCTGCGTCTCTGCCTTATCACAGTCAATTACAAGTTGCTTGCCATCCATATCTGTCATAACAACTGCATTCCTGTTGTTGTCATACTGATACACTGTATAATTTAATGCCATGTGCTCACCTCACTAAATCATCCCAAAATGCTCCAGCGCATCCTTAATCGCCTTTTCCTTCTCTTCCGGGCACTGTGGCTGTCTGCTATCTTCCGATTTCGGCAAGTTATAATTCTCTCCAACCTCTATTCCACACTTTCTTTTTACCTGTGAAATATACAGGTTAGAAACCTTCAACCCATGCTCCTTTAATACATAATCCTTAATCTCCGCATAAGTCGCCTTACTCTCTGCACTCGTCACATCAAGCTCATCCAGTTCCAATTCCACCTCAACATAATCATCCGCTTTCCGTTGGGACAAGAGGACTACCGTCTCACAATGTTCCGTCCACGGAAATAAATCCACAAGCGCGATCTTCTCCACCTGATACATCCGCTTGCTCTTCAGGTATTTGAGATCCCGCGCCAGACTTTCCGGTCCACAGGAAATGTACACAATCCGTTTCGGTGCCAGCTTACAGACGGAATCAAAGAACTCCGGTGTACTGCCACTGCGCGGCGGATCTAAGAATACAACATCCACATCCGTTCCGGCTTCTGCCATGCCAACCATGAATTTACCTGCATCACCATCATAGATCCGGACATTCTTACAATCGTTACGCTTCACGTTCGTGATGGCATCCTTCGCGGCTGCCTTGTTCAGTTCGACGCCGATCACCTGCTTTGCATGGTCACTTGCCACAATTCCGATCGTACCGGTTCCACAGTACGCGTCCACGACCACCTCTTCGCCGGTAAGGTTTGCATATTCCATCGCCTTGTTATACAGGAGCTCAGTCTGCACCGGATTCACCTGATAGAAACTTGTCGGCGAGATCTTGAAGGTCTTTCCACACAGCTTATCCTCGATAAATCCTCTGCCGTACAACACCTGATTTCGCTCGCCAAGCACCATGCTCGTATCCTTGTCATTGATATTCTGCACGATCGTCGTGATCTGCGGATGCGCTTTGACAAGTGCCTTCGCAAAATTCTTCTTCGATGGGAAGATCGGCGACGCCGTCACAAGCACAACCATAACTTCTCCGGTCGCATGTCCGGTCCGGATCATCACATGGCGCAGCAATCCATACCCACTATCTTCATTGTAGACGGTAATCTTAAAGGAACGCAGCAGCCCTCGGATTGTCTCCACAATCTCCTGTGCCAGACGATTCTCGATCTTACAATCATCCACCGACAGCACCCGGTGCGTTCCCTCTTCATATACACCCGCCAGAATCTCGCCATTTCGCTTATGCTGAAATGCCGCATTGACCTTGTTCCGGTAATGATATGGTTCTTTCATGCCGATAATTTCATCCACAGAACCATATGGAGCAAGCAGCTTCTTCACCTGATCGGTCTTGATTTTTAACTGCTCTGCATAGGACTTGTCAATATACTGACACCCGCCGCATTTCTTCGAGATCGGGCAGTTAGATTTTTTTGCTGTATATCTTCCCTGCTTTGCCATCACTTACTCCTGCTTCATCTGTCGTTCAGCTTCATTGACACAATTCACTGCATTTAAACATCTCGGATATCCAATGTATGGCAGGCTCTGCGAGATCACACGCATCAGCAATTCCTTGTCATTCCCGATTTTCATGTTGCCCTTTGCATGTGCAACCACCTGCATATCACAGCCTCCCTGTGAGAATAAGAAGCAGAACGTTACCAATTCCCGTTTTGCAAGCGGCAGACGGCTTCCCGGATAATCATCCCCGAAATAATTCTCCTTCAGCCATTTGTTGATATGGCTGTCCTTCCAGACTTCCTTCATATGCTCCTCAAAGATTCCCGTCTGCTCCGCAAGCTTTTTCTCCTCGGCAGCTTCCGCACCTGCACCGGCAGCCTCCGGCTCATCCGAAGCAGCCTTCTCCAACCGCTCCTGTTTCGTCATGCCCAGGCGACCCTGCTTGGCTCTTGTCGAATCCAGAAGCGGAAGTTCAATTCCCTTTGCTTCCATAACGACATTTGTAGCAACCAGAAATGGCCAGACTCTGCCCATACCAAGATAATCTACAGACTGATACACAATCTCCTTAATTACCATCGGTGACAGACCACTGTCCAACGCCTTCGCCACAATCACCTTATACGCATCTACGCCCTGGCATCCAATCAGGGATGCGAGAATTGACATATACCTGGTCTCGTCATCCAGCTTGATTCCATTCTCATTTACGATCTCCGTAAACGCAAAACGTTCAAAGCGCTCCATAAATTCTGCATCTGTCTCATATAAATTCATAGTAACAACTCCTTCCCAAAAACCTATCTCTCATTATTCCATGTTGCCTGTTGGCTCCATAAAGTTCTCGTATTATGCCTGTATGTACAGACACCTCCAGCTATAATGATTATATCACATTTCACACGCAAAAAAAGTATTGCTTTATCAAACGAAAAAGCAATACTCTGTTCTTTTTATTCAGCACCTGCGATACCTTGCGATCGTCCGCAGCATCTTCTCTGTATTTAACGGCTTTGTAAGCTGCTCATTCATTCCCGCAGCTCTGGTTCGATGCACGTCTTCTGCAAATACATTCACACTAAGTGCCACAATCCCTATCGTGCGCGCATCTGCACGTTTCTGCCCACGGATAATCCGCGTAGCTTCCAATCCATCGATATTCGGCATCATGACATCCATCAATATCACATCATAGGTATTCTCCGGTGCATTAAGATATGCCTCCACTGCCTGATATCCATCTGACACTGCGTGCACCTTCGCCCCTGCATCTTCCAGAATGAACTTCACAACATCCCGGTTTATGTCATTATCTTCCGCAAGTAGAATCCGCATATTTGTCACATCCGGCTGCACTGTCCCTTTCTGCATATTTCCTTCAAACTCATCACGTGCGACCTTCTCAAAAGGAATCGTGACAGTAAATGTGCTTCCGGCATTTTTTCTGCTTTCCACACGGATATTCCCATCCATAAGGTCAAGAATACTCTTCGTTATCGTCATGCCAAGTCCGGTTCCCTGATAACTGCTACGCACATCCATTGCTTCCTGCACAAACGGTTCAAAGATATGGTCAATAAACTCGGGCTCCATCCCAACTCCATTATCTTCAATCGTGAATTCATACACAACACGAGCCACATTTTCCATCGCAATGCGGGCTTTGAACTTTACCATGCCCTCATAACGATTATACTGAATCGCATTTGTAAGTATTTTTTCCAGCATTTGCCGCACATGTATCGGGCTTCCATACACGCGGGAATACCTGATATTTTCTGCAATATCCGCCGCAATCGTTATTTTCTTTCCTTCTCCCCGCGCCTGTGCAAATGCTATCATCTCTGCAATGACATCTGCCATATAAAATTCTTCCTGCACCAGCACAGCTGAGCCATCCTGAAGCTTACACATCTCCAGTGCATCTCCAAGCAGCTTCATCAGATAATTCGTTTCCGTCGTTGTCTTCACAAGGTTTGCTCTCATGAGTTCTATATCTTCATAGCTGCGCTCACTTATATCCATCATCCCTATGATATCATTTAAAGGCATACGGATATTATGTGACATACGGGATAAAAACTCCGATTTCGCAACATGCGCCTTCTGTGCCTCCTCAAATGCCTGTGCCAAAAGCTTCATCTGCCCGCGCTCTTTCTGCATAGTTCTATGATATTCACGAATATAACTGATATGCGTTCCCGCGTCCTGTAACAACTTTGCTGCCAGCTGTCCGAACTCCGTTCCGGGATTATCGAGTCCCATAAACCCATTCAAATGATTCTGCGACATGACCGGCACTACAATCGCTGTATGAACACCTCTCATCTGCAGCAATTCATACTCAAATGGCATTTCATTTTGCACATCATCTATGTTTGCAATCCATACACAGTCTCCCTGTTCAAATCGTTTTTGCCAACACGGTATCATCTGCACATAGATTTTCTGCATCCGTTCCTGCAGGGAATACACTCCCTCTTTGCACCACTCATATGTGTTTCGATAAATCCGGCAGTCCGGAGATGCCCAATCGAAAAAATACACACGATCGGACTGCGTATATTCTCCAATCTGCTCAAGTAACTGCGGAATCTGCATATCTAACTGCTGCTCTGACATCGAATGATCCAGTGTCAGAAGCTTTGCAAGCACCGTCTCCATATTCATTATTGTCTGCTTATAATCATCTCTTTTGTCCATGTACATTCTACCCTTATCAAATAAAAAGAAGCATTATACCTACCCTTATATGGCAATACAATGCTTCTGAAATAAACGTTACGTTATACGTCCGTGCAACTGGCTGCCATCTTACAGGCCCTATAGCTTTGCGTCGCAATCTTTCGATTGTTTTGCCAAATATTTACTTACATTATCGAAATAGTAACACATACTATTATTAATTGCAATTGTAGAATATTACTAGAATCTTACATCCATTTTTATGAATCTTTAAACATCCGGTAATCATCTATCTGTAATTGCGTTATATATTTCTTATATCCGGCAGGTCCACAGATCACCGATCTGCAGGCCTGCCATCCAAACTAGGAATTATTCTTTTTCTGAGGGTTTTCCTCCTCTTGTAAACTTATAAACATTCTGCTATGATGATTTTAAATCGTACCCTAAGGGACAAGTCAATGGGAAATTCGATTTTTCCAGACAGAAATTCGCATCATCAGAGAAAAAAAACTGATTTTATTGGGAGAATTTTCTATGAAAAAGCAAAGTGAGGAATTATTTAAAATCGGCGAGATTGCCAAGATCTTGGGAGTAACACGGAAAGCCATCCTTGTCTATGAAGAGATGGGACTGCTGACACCTGCAGTCAAGGATGAAGCAAGCGGCTACCGCTATTATACTGCGGATAATATGACGCAGATTCGTGCCATCCGCTCGTTGCAGACACTGGGACTTTCGCTGGCGGAAATCAGAGAATATTACTATGATACAGAAAACCTTGACCGCTATCTTGACCGCCTCATGGATCTTCGGGCAACCTTGGACCGCAACATCCATCTGCTTCAATTGCGCGCAGCAAAACCGGGAGACTTAAGCGTGCACCGCGTCCGCCTGCCTCGGCAGGTGTGTTTCTGCCGCAGATACCAGTGTACCGATGCGAAGGACGCCGCCATCAAATTGCGGGATACCTATATTGCCGCAGCCAGAACAGGAAAAATGTCCATGGGGAGCCGCATGTTTACTGTACGTGCAGGTTCCTCCTGCAAGGAACTCGATCTGCTATGCTGCATCCCTGTTTCAGAAGATTTTGTGGGTGAAGAGCGGATGGAGTTTGCGGAAATGTCTGCCTTGTGCATCTACTATCGTGGTGCTTACGAAGGAATCAATACCGCGATTGACGCCCTACAGGCATATGTACAGGAAAATAAAATTCAGGCAACCGGCGGATTCCACTGTATCTATCTCGAAGGGCCTCCTAACCGCGGAGACCATACAGAAGACTACATCACGCAGGTTGCCCTGCCCTTCTCAGAGAATAGTGAGGGTTGTTTGTAAATAATTCCATTTCTCCCCCACTATCCATCTCTTGTTCCTTATTTATCGATTATGTCCACCTGACAGGAACGCATCGTTGCAAGTGCTGCCGCATGTGCTTCCGGTGTCACGCCTGCACAACAGCCTGCATCCACGCGCACCGTGGCTTCCGGATACAAGGCTTTCAGTATAAGGGCATTTGACACGACACAGATGTCCGTGCAGACTCCAACCATTTCAATATCCAGATCCGAACCATCCGCAGTCTCACTCGCAAGGACATCCTTCCAGCCTAAGAACCCGAATGTCGGCTTGTCAACGGTCTTATATTCCGAAGTGATTCCATCAGTAAGCTCTGCACAGATCTGCCATCCATCTGTCCCTTTGATACAATGCGGAACCGGCAGATGTTTTCCCTCGTTCGTCTGCATATAATCTTCTCCATGTGTATCCCGCGTGAAAATGATCTCCTTACCAGCACGATCATACTCACTTATTTTCGCCTTCACCTCCGGCAGAATCGCTTGTGCTTCCGCTGACGCAAGTGCACCTGTTACAAAGTCTTTCTGCATATCTACTACAATTAAAATGTTTCGCATCTGTGGACCTCCTTTTCCTTGATATCAATCTAAATTATATCTTACTATATTTACAAGTATTAACCAACTATCTTTTTCTATTCCTCTTTTTTTCATCACGCTTCGATACAACTCGTTGCTTGTCACATTCCTTTTCCAATAACATAAAATCCGGACAAATATGTCTCTTTGCAAATCGCTCTTCACTGCATATAATTCTATGTAGTTCTTGTGCCAAACGAAGAATTTCATTCCCGTGCAGACGACACCACTTTAATTCCTATCACATTCCCATCATCATCTCTGATTTTTCTACAAGTTATATTCTCCGACATGCTTTTATATTTTTCTTTTTCCTCAACAGAGCTTAACGGAATGCAATATTTCCTTTCATTCACCAATACCAAAATCCCTAAAAATGGTCTGCCTTGTTTATGCGTCTGAGTCGATACTGATAAAATCGTGTTTGTTCTACCTGTAGCCTTTTGCTCCACATTTTTTAAATTACGAATATATTTCATATTCACTTTATATAAATTCCATTCATTATCCATAAAAAATAAAGGCTATGCATAAACATAGCCTTTTCAGTACCCGTCGTAACGGAGATACTCTGTTTCATAAGTCCACTGATCGGCAGGACCCTCCATCTGACTATGATTATAACAAGTTAATCTTGTTTGTCAACCGCCATTCCTTTCTCTTTTAATTTCTTGTAATATTGTTTTTGGCACGAAAAAAAGAAGAGAACAAAAATCCTTTGTCCTCTTCTTTCAATCGATATATTTTCCTACACCTCACGGTGATCGATCACACGCTTCGCCTTCTTCTCTGTTCGCGGCAATGTTCCAACCGGCACAACATTGATCTTCGGTGTAACACTCATCTTCGACTTGAACAGATTCTTGATCGTCTGACCTGTCTGCTCGAAGTCCACACGACCTTCCGCCTCAACCGTTACCATGATGATGTCACGGTTATGCGCTTCATCATGTGCGATGTTAATGTTGTACTCGCTCGATACACCATCGACCATGCCGAGGATCTCTTCTACCTGACTTGGGAACATATTGACACCATGTACCTTGAACATATCATCACTACGTCCCTTAATTATATCAAGACGCGGATATTTGTTACCACATGCACATTCACCCGGAATAATTCTGGAGATATCATGTGTCCGGAATCGCAGAAGCGGTGCGCCTTCCTTGACAAGTGTTGTTATAACAATCTCTCCTTCTTCTCCGTCCGGTACCGGCTGAAGTGTCTTCGGATCAACAATCTCAATATATACATAATCATCCCAATAATGCATACCCGAATTTTCATCACAGCTGATTCCGATGCCCGGTCCGTAAATCTCCGTCAGACCATAGATATCATAAAGAGAAACTCCAAGCTCCCTTTTAATGTATTCCCGCATCTTCTCACTCCAGCGCTCGGAACCAAAAATACCTTTCTTCAGATACAGCTGATCGCGGATTCCTCTTTTATTGATTTCCTCTGCCAGAAGCAATGCATACGAAGATGTCGCAGTAAGGACGGTCGATTTCAGATCCATCATCATCTGAATCTGCTTATCTGTATTACCCGGTCCCATCGGAATTGCCATTGCGCCAAGCTTCTCACAGCCTGCCTGGAATCCGATTCCCGCCGTCCACAGACCATAGCCGGCTGTAATCTGAATATGGTCTTTGTTTGTGATTCCTGCTGTTTCATAGCAGCGTGCAAACATAATCGCCCAGTCATCCACATCCTTTGCTGTATAAGGAATGATGACCGGCTTACCTGTCGTACCGGACGAAGAATGGATTCGTACCACCTCCTCATCCGGTACCGCCTGGATTCCAAGCGGATAAGCATTTCGAAGATCCGCCTTGCTGGAGAACGGAAGCTGCTCAAACTCCTCCTGACTTGAAACTCCTGTAATTCCTGCTTCTTTATAAATTCTGCCATAATAACTGTCTGTCTGAATCAGACGCTTAATCTGTGCATCTACCTGCGACAACTGTAAGTCTGTTAATTTCATAGTTGGTTCCTCCTCCAAATACGATTTATATTATCGACTGATGATACGTTATTTCCTCTATCACAACGTTTTTCCGCTTCCCACTTCAACACCTGCGTAAAATGCCGCTTTGTTTATCTCTACATAATTTGACGGCACGCGTCTTTCAAGCTCTGCGAGCACGGTTTCCTTGCTGATTCCAAGCCGTCCGCTTCCAACTGCCACGCCCAGGATGGCAATGTTGAAATATTGCGACGAGCCAAACGGTGCACAGATTTTCTCTGCATCGATTACGATACAGCTGCATTTCTTCTGCAGATACGCAATCATCTCTGTGCCGTCGTACCCGGTATCCTGCAAAGATTCTGTCACCGGTTTTACCGGTACACGATTCACGATCACGATTCCATCCTTTTTCAGATACCCTAAGTTCCGCACAGCCTCCGCCGGCTCAAATGCGAGAATCATATCTGCTGCCCCCTGTGGGATCAGCGGTGCATATGCCTCCCCGATACGCACATGGCTCGTCACCGAACCACCCCGCTGTGCCATGCCGATCGTCTCTGCCGAATGAACTGCCGAACCTTCATCCATCGCAGATGCCGCAATAATTTTGGATGCCAGCACAGTTCCCTGCCCGCCGACACCACAGATCAATATATCTTTCTTCATGATGTGGCACCTCCTTTTTGAGTATCGCCCCCAATGGCGTGAACCGGGCAGATCTGGCTGCACAAGCCACAGCCGGTACATAAGTTTTCATCGATCGTCACATTTCCATCTACGGTAATAAGTGCCGGACAGCCGATCTCACGGATGCATTTCTTACAATTGATGCACTGCTCCGAGATCCGGCATTTGCCGTCTGGCTTGGAAATCGCAATACACGGCGATTTGAAGATGATCGCTTTCACGCCCGGAAGCTTGGCACATTCCTGCACAGCAGCCACCGACGCATCAAGGTCTAATGGATTAACCGTCACGATCATATGTACTCCGATTCCTTCCAACACCTTCGCAATATCTACCTTGTCCACAAACTGTCCCATCATATTCCGTCCGATTCCCGGATGCGGCTGATGACCGGTCATCGCCGTTGTCGAATTATCCAGCACGCAGAGAATCATATCTGCGTTATTGTACACCGCATTTACGACACCCGTCATACCCGATGCGAAAAACGTCGAATCGCCCACGAATCCGAAGCATGTGCCTTCCCCGTCAATCCAGTGGAAGCCCTGCGCCATCGTGATTCCGGCACCCATGCAGAGACACGTATCAACCATATCAAGCGGCATCGCATTTCCGAGTGTATAACATCCGATATCGCCACAGAAATACGCTTTCTTTCCCTTCATCGCCTGCTTCACTGCATAGAAGGATGCGCGATGCGGACAACCTGCGCAAAGTACCGGCGGACGCATCGGAAGAGATGGTGCATCGCTGTCATCATACCCACGCGCGAGCTTCTCCGTCCCAAGGAACTCACTCAGAATATCTGCAACCAGATTCGAACTGTTCTCGCCACTTGCCGGCACCTTTCCATCTAATTTTCCTGACACCTTGATGGCAAGCGCGTGCTTCCCGACAAGCTTCAGAATCTGTTCTTCAATATATGGGCTAAGCTCCTCCACACAGAGCAGTTCCTCCACGCCCTCAAGTGCCTGAAGCAGAAAATCCTCCGGAAGAGGGTACGCAGTCGCAAGCTTGATAAGCTTGATGTCGGTGTGATCTTTCAGATATTCCTTCGCATAGGCATAACTGATTCCTGACGTGATTACTGCCTTCCTGGAATTTCCGCCTTCCACACGATTCCATTTATATGTAGAAAAATCTTTCCCAATCTCCACATTCCGCTGCTCGATCATCGCATGATTCATGTAGGATAACCGCGGGAAGATGACCCATTTCTTAGAATCCTTCACGAAGCCATCATATGCTTTTGGTCCATTGTAAACCGGATTCTCAATCGACGCATACGCATGGCAGACACGCGTCGTCGGGCGGAACAGAACCGGTGTCTTATATTTCTCCGAATACGCAAATGCATCCTGTATCATCTCATACGCCTCTTCCGGCGAGGATGGATCATACACCGGAATCCGCGCGAAGTCTGCGAACCGCCTTGTATCCTGCTCGGTCTGGGAAGAAATCGGTCCCGGATCGTCCGCTGATACAACAACCATGCCGCCTTTCACGCCCACATACGCAAGCGACATCAGCGGATCGGCTGCCACATTCAAGCCCACCTGCTTCATCGTTACCATCGTCCGTGCGCCGCCATATGCCGCACTCGCAGCAACCTCCATCGCTGCTTTCTCATTCACTGACCATTCCAAATGCACCCCATCGTGTGGGTACTTGGATATCGTTTCCACAATTTCAGAAGATGGAGTTCCCGGATACCCGGACACAAGATTGACGCCTGCTGCCAATGCGCCGAGCGCGATCGCTCCATTTCCCATTACATATTCCTGCATGTAACTGCCGTCCTTTCTCTAACAAATATGTATATTATAGCAAATTCTACGTGATACGACTACTTTTGATTTTTTTGTTTATCATCAGAAAAAGCACAGTTCAAAAGCAAACTGTGCTTTTCTCATAAATATAGACAGAATTACCGCTTCTTTCCCGCATAGAGACAGCCCATTCCCGATACCAGCATCAACACGCAAAGTACAGGCAGATTCATATCATCCCCTGTTTTAGGCGAAGCTGTTACAGCATCTTTTGTTGCTTCTGTCGTACCACTTGTCGTAGCTTCGGTCGTATCCTTTGTTGTAGTTTTGGATGGATCTTCGGTTGTGCTCTCCGTTGTCGTTTCCTTTGTCGAATCCTCCGTCGTTGTCTCACTCTTCTTATATGCGACCGCATAGTTGGAAAATCCCTTTGTCTGGAACATCACAGTCTTAGTTGCAGAATCAAAGGACGCAGGAATAACCTCATAGGTTCCATCCGAATTCTCATGAATGACAATCAGATCATTGCCTTCAACCTCCATGTCTGTACCAAACTGAAGGGATACCTTTGCCGGATTCTTCAAAGCTGCTATATCATTTACCCACAGATCTGCTGCAGAATTCTTGTACAGGATCTGTGCCAGTTTAATATCAAAATACCCGACGATCTGATAATCCCCGGCCGCCTTTTCAAAGGCTTCCTGCTGTTGCTGTGTGAGAACCGCATCCTTAATCGTCAGTCTGCTGTTTCCTGAAGTGATCTCATTTTCTGCTAACTGAATCAATGCATTTTTCACTTTATCTGTTTTCAGCTCTGTCTGATCCTCTTTCTTTGTAAATATGCCACAGATATGAACATTTGCATCCGGCATCGTGTATGTATATGTAGATGTATCCGCAGAAGGTGTCAAAGACTGCCCATTGATGGTGATAGAATCAAGTTGATACCCATATTTCGGTGTTACCCGGAGCGTTATTTCTGAACCCGGCACAATCCATCCATACCCATGACTGGCACTCTGATCAATATCCTTTAATTCAACCGGCGTTCCATCTGCATCTTTGATCCCAATAATCGCAATACTTCCATGCTTTAATAATTCATTCTCTTTCAGGCTTGTATTATTGGCATTATCACTCTCCCATACGATAACTCGTTTCATAACCGTCAGTCTCTTTGTAACCTCGATCTTATATGCACTTGCAGGTGCTACTGTGAATTCCACCCTGTCCTCTGTGCCTTCCGGAAGGTTAATTGGCTTTCCATTTACCGTAACAGTTCCGATATTTCCATCTCCAAACGCCAGCTGAATCTGGATCAGATTATAGATTTCACCAGAGGCATATCCCTTTCCAGTCCCTTGTATCTCCTTACTCTCTTTTCCAATTCTCTCTCCATTTAGAGAAATCTCCATTCCTACTCCATCACAGCTTGCCGTAATCTGAATATCATCTGGATAAGCCGGCTTCGGTGGCGCAGGTTCGTATTCTACTTTGATATTCAGGTTGCCGCTAAATTCGTTTGGATCCAGCTTGATATACGAATTACTGTCAATATTATACGATGTCTCATTGATATATACCCGAATATCCGAACTTGAAATACTCGGCATACCCGGCAGTTCCTCTATGGATGATGCTTCTAAAGAAATACCAACCTTCAAATAATACTCGTTCTCGAGCAGATCGACCTGCATGCCATTCCCACTGATTGAACAATCCTTATAACCATCCCATGCGTCTTTCGTACATAATGTTATTTTTGCTTTACAGCCCTCAGCAACATCAAAAACGGCCTTTCCTCCGTCAACGGATGCCCCTATAAAATTCAATGTCACCGTGTTTGTTTCTGCTGCATGAACCGGCGTGCTGACCAATAACAGCAGGAGCATACTGATACACAACCATACACTTAGAAAAATCCCTGTTTTTTTCCTCATAACGTTGTCCTCCCTCTCTGCTTCCCTCCCCGGGAAGTTATTTTTGACATTTTATCATAAAGCACTTGACATCACAACAAGGTTTTCTTAAAAAATGCGTCGTCCGGTTTGTATCCGGTCTTTGCCAGCCACACCGCAAATGGCGCGATCAGCATCGCATAGATGTGCTCGCAATATTCAATTCTTGACTCGTCATCGAAACCACCACCAATCTCGATCTCATCGATGTCACTGATTTCGTAGCCGATTGTTCCCTTCCATGCGCACGTCTCCAGAATCCTCCGGCTTTCGGCATCCGCATCCCCCAGACAGGCAATCAGATCTTTCGGTCTCAGGTTCAGATAGGCATCCTGCATCGCAACCTTTTTGCGTAACTGCGCAGGAAAGCTATCCTCGCACTGCTGTATACTTTCTATTTTCATGTCAATTTTCTCCTTTGTGAAAAATGGATACCGGCGGTGGTTATCCACGATATCTGACAACAGCCAGACTGCCTCCCGCGCCTTATCCTGCAATGCCGCATCCCCGGAATTCCGATACGCAACGATCAGATAAATCAAATCCTTCCACGTATCGTCAAGGCAGGACTCCGGTAATTCTAACACATCCAGCACCCGCTCCATCATGCAAGACCGCGGTTCCATGCCAAAGTGCTGCAGCTCTCTGTCATAAAACAGATAAAGCCGCGTATCCACGATCCACACGATGATTGCATCCATTACCTCCGGGCTGATTGATGCATCCTTCTGCGTGCTCGCAGCCATCTTATTCCATGGCAGTCTCCCTGCGATTTCCCTTACATGTTCTCTTATAAATGTTAAAAATTTTTCCATGAAAAAACACCCCTTTCCCAACAAGTTAACAGTATCTGCCTACAATAACATTCGTATTTGCTCGTTTAAAAATGGATGTTCGTTTTTCTCGTTGTATTTGTATTCGTGATTCTCGTTGATAGACGCCCCAGCCTCTTCGGCTTCGAGACTGGGGGTTTTAATTTTTGTTTGTGGTTACTGCTTTCTAAGACCGCAGTATTCGCATTCCTGATGGGTGATGGCTTCGGTACGTTTGGTACCGATCTGGACTTTCTTTGTTCCTACAAAGACCTGAGTATCTGCGACGTCTATAGAACATCTACCCGCTGGATCTGGATCTGGGCAGTTTGGATTGCATGATATACAATGGAGCATACACCATTTCTGTTTGGCTGCCGCATCAGCCAGATCGTCAGCATAACTGCCATCAGGCCAAATACTGTGCCATTCATACACATCCTGCTCCTCATAAATCGGTGTTTCATGCGCTGGCTCATCTACAACCGTTTTCCACTTACAATCATGTGGAGTAATATATGGAAAAGCCGCTTTGCTCTTGATTCCATTTAGATCCGTCAAAACACCGTCGTCTTTTTTCACAAGTACGATCTGAATTGCCTCCAACCGCTTGCCAAGACCGCTCGTACCTGCCGGATCTCCATTCCACGCCCACGAAAGCCATCCGTAGGTCTGTGCATGCACACGATAACAGATATTGTAATGGTTTGCGATTTCTCCTTTGAGACGGATTCGGATTGCTTCCAGTCGTTTTGCCTGCCCGGAAGTGCCGCTCATCATACCATTTGACACCTCATTCATCCAGCCATAGCTCTGTACGTGGGTAGAATATTCGATGCTTCCGCTATATTCATTTCCGGTCAAAGCGATCTCGATGCCTTCCAATCGTTTTCCTTCGCCCGTTGTGCCGCTAACCTGTCCCATCGTTTTGTACGATGTCTCCCAGCCGTACGTCTGGCGATGTACGCGGTACACCAGTCCCATCGTCTCAGACTTCGGAACCAGCTGCACTTCCAGACTTTCGAGTCTCTTCGCTTCGCCCTCAGTACCCGCGAGCGCGCCATCATACTGCCAGCCCTGACTCCATCCATACGTCTGGATATGCACCCGGTAACGAATCGAATAATGCTTCGCAATCTCTCCAGTCAGACGAATCTGGATTCCCTCCAGCCGCTTGGCTTCCCCCTTGGTGCCCGCAAACTGGTTGTTCTTCACCCAGTTTGTCCAACCATACGTCTGACGATGAACCCGGTATTCAATCGAGCCATCATACCCGGTCTGATTGTTGAACTTGATCTTGATCCGCTCCAACCGTTTCGCCTGTCCGGTCGTGCCAAGTATCAGCGTGTTGTTCCTGTAAACGCCCGCTCTGTCGCCGTATGTCTGCACATGCGCCTCTCCCTCGAAAGAATACGACGCCGCAAGCGTATCCATCTGCGTCACAGATGCCATACCCAGTACAATCACCATTGCAACTGCAATCGCAATCATCTTTTGTGCCATTTTTCTCATAATTCATCCTCCTCTGCTATACCGCACATCATCCGACTATGTGGGTACACCCTCGTCTCTGGTTTCATTGTACTTCAATGGGAAATTCGTATTTCTCGATCACTTGAATTCGTATTACTCGTTTAATTAGAAATTGGTAAACTCTCGAAATGGTGGCTCGAACCACCTGTAGTTGGTAGAGTACCGCATTCTAAATTGTTTGTCAAGAGGGAACTACCAATTCTTTTCTTCCCCATTTCTTTGCCCATTATAGCATAAGCGATTCTTTGTTGCAATATATTCTGTATTGCATCCTGCAATGCATACTTCATCTGTTATTTGCAATAATATAACTTAAACGGAGGTGTAATTATGGCATTTCAATTAAAACCAAATAAAAAAGAATCGGAAAACAAAACGATTCGTTTTCCAATTCCTTTAATTCACAAAATAGAAGCAGCGATTCAAAATCAGGATGTCACCTTCTCCAGCTTTGTCATCCAAGCTTGCGAATACGCGCTGCACGACCTGCAAAGACCCGATCACTCCAATGCAGAGCCAGAGAAACAGGATGGGGAGTAAAGTATAAAAAAGCGCAGTTCCTAATGAAACTGCGCTTAATCTCAAAAATGTATTTATAAAATCGGATGGGCTGCGTATCCATCATATCAGGTTGCCGGATGGATCAAGGGCTTGAATCTGATAGGTATGGGCTTTTAGGTCTGCAGACAGACGGGCAAGATAACCGTCCTTTTTCCAGGTGATATAAATGCCGGAAATTCTTTCCGGAATTTCAACATTTCAAGCTGCTTTTTATCAGTACGGATGGGAACGCTGTACACCGGCTCATCAGTTCGGGCCGGCTGCCAGAACCCACTATCTGTTTCATTATGTCATCTCCGGAACCGGACTTTTAATGGCGCAGGATCAAAAAGGAGAGACAAGAAATTATTCGATCAAAAGCGGACAGGGATTTCTTCTGTATCCGGGACAGATCAGCACCTATATCGCAGATAAGACAAACCCATGGGAATATGCCTGGCTGAAATTTGATGGATTACGGGTAAAAGAAGCGCTGGACATTGCCGGTTTTTCAAAAGACCAGCCGATCTATCATGCCGTCTCAAAGGAATACCGGGAAATCATGATGAACGAAATGCTCTATATTGCCAATCACCCAGATGAACCGCCTTTTCACCTGATCGGTCATTCCTACCTTTTTCTGGATGCGCTCATCCGTTCCACCTCCTCTACCCGGATGATAAAAACCGGTAAAATGAGCGATTACTATATAAAAGAAGCAATAAACTTCGTAGAACAGAATTTTCCTTATGACATCTCTATCGAAGATATAGCTGCCTGTTGCGGCATCAACCGCAGCTATCTGGGAAAGATATTTCATGACTCCATTGGCAAAACGCCACAGGAATTCCTGATACACTATCGGATGTCAAAAGCAACAGAGCTGCTGAAAATGACGAAATTATCGATTGCAGATATAGGAAATGCAGTCGGCTATCCAAACCAACTGCATTTCTCAAGAGCTTTTAAAAATATATATGGTGTCTCCCCCAAAAACTGGCGGAATCAGAATCACTAAAATAGCATGAAACTCCGCAAGTCTGCTTAACCGTTTTATTATTGTTCTAAGATTTGACGTATTTTGCAATGGTAGCGGTTACTTCTTCCATGTCAAATGGTTTTGAAATATGTCCATTCATACCAGAATCCACGGAAGCCTTGACATCCTCCGCAAACGCATTTGCGGACAAGGCAATAATCGGAATCGAACTTGCGTCCGGTCGTTCCTTCTCCATGGCCCGGATTGTTTTCGCAGCCTGATGCCCGTCCATGTTCGGCATCATAATATCCATCAAAATAATATCGTAAGTGCCTCGCGGATGATTTTTGAATCGTTCGACCGCTTCCTTTCCATCGGATGCCCGTGTCACTACCATGCCTGCATCCTCCAGCATTACCGTAGCAAGCTCGGCATTCAGATCATTATCTTCTGCCATAAGAACATTGACACCCGTCAAATCACGATGCACCGGTTCTTCTTGCTTTTGATGAATATCCTGCTCTGTCAACTCCAACGGAATCTCCACTGTGAAAGTAGTTCCAATGCCCTTTTTGCTTTCCACGTCAATTTTGCCACCCATCATGTGAACATATTCCTTTGTAATGGCCATTCCAAGTCCGGTACCTTTATATTGTGTTCTGGCACCGCTATCATCTTCTTGCGAAAATGGTTTAAATAGTTTTTTCTGAAACCCTTCACTCATCCCAATACCGTTATCTTTCACAATATAACGGACTATCATATGCTTGTCATCCTCTCCCGGATGACTGCTGATATCCAGGGTGACCATTCCACCATCCTTTGTGAATTTCACAGCATTACCGAGAAGATTCGTCAGAACTTCCCGAATACGTGCAGCATCTGCAAGAACATAGGGATTCTTTGGTCTTTCGCGGTATACTTCAAACTTCAAATCTCTGTTATAAAGAAGACCTTTCATGATTGCCAGAACATTATCTGTCAGTTTGGTAATATCCACCGGTTCAGGAGAAAACACTGCTTTTCCGCTTTCAATACGACTGAGATCGAGAACATCATTCAACAACGAAAGCAGATGATTTGAGCTTTCCCGTACCTTTTCCAGACTTCCATGAATATCTGCAACAACATTCTGGTGCAATGCAATATTGGTAAATCCAATGATGGCATTCATCGGTGTTCGGATATCATGGCTCATGTTAAGTAAAAATGTAGATTTTGCCTGATTGGCAGCATCTGCTTTTTCCGCAGCCTCCAGCAATAATTGCTTTTGCTTCCGTTCTTCTTCCTTACTTTTCTGGTATATAAAATAGGTACTCAAACAGATCATCATCAACACCAATCCGACAATCGTGCCACAGATTACGGAAATTTTGTTTGTTTTCACTACCATGCCATACGCAGACTGCATATCCATTTCCATACAAAATGCACCTACAATATCTCCCGTTCCATCCAGATTTGAACGTACCGGATAACAAGCCGTGAAAATCGGTCCCCAGGTTGTGTCCACAATATCTTGGGAATACACGTTTTCTCCAGAGAGAGCCCTTTCAATATAGGGAACCATTTCATCCTCTATATAATCCCCAGGATGTCTTACATCCCCGGCATCCGGATCCAAACCGTCCACTACATAGATCAGTTTTCCCTCTTCATCTCTCGTAGCAATGTAAATATATCTTGTAGAATTCAATGTCCGGATCTCATTGAGATAGCAGGAAATATCCTTATAAAACTGTGTTTCTTCATCTGAACGATCCTTGATTTGTGAAAAATCCTCCCATCCAATTTTTCCATCCACCAGTTTATGGACTGCATCTGCACTTGCTCGATCACGGGAGATTTCTGTTTCCAGTGCGGTCTTGGTATAGGCGCTTTGCAGAATAAATGTGTACGCAGCTATGGCCAGAATGATAGCCAGTCCCATAAGAACAAAGATCTTTCCTGATATTTTTTGTTTTACAAACCTTTTGTTTTTCTTCAAATGTATCCCTTCTTTTATTTTCTTCTCCATACAACTCCACCCTTTCAGAAATGCACACCTGAACATGGCTTTTGCAATATCTTGGTTATAATACTACGCGACATTTTCCGTCGCAACAGATTTTTTACATTTCTGCTTGCTGTCGATATACATTCATGATAACGATGGATATCATTAAACTTCTTCGTGGATGCCCACTCGTCAAGCATATATACAATTTCATCCAATTTATTGCTTCTTCCGACAGCTATGTATTGGAAAAGGACAAAAAACACCGCCATGTTGTTTACACATAGCGATGTTCTTTTTAACATTCCTATTATTCAGTTGTTGTATCAATCAGCTTAATCAGACATGCAAGCTATTTGCATCCAATAAAAATTCTTTCACACCCATCATCAGATAGCCATTTTCATCATAGGCTTTCATTTTTGTTTTCTGTGCATCTAGAGAATAGCCGTCTATCTGCATGGTTGTGGAAACGCGGGTATATAAATAAACTCTGATTTTTTCTTTCTTCAATTTACATATCACCTCCCGGAAGCGCCGAAACCGCTGACAAATTAATACTGGCTAATGTATCCATCTGCTTAATTGCCAAATTTCTAAGCAATACAAGTCTTTCTGATTGAGATTTTCCCTGTTCAATTAAAATTGCATTATAGCTCTCCATATTTGCCAATACCAATAACTGATTTAAATTTGCATCATCACGCACATTACCCTTTTTACTTGGATTGTTATTTTTCCATTGCTTTGCAGTTTGTCCAAATAAAGCAACATTTAAAAGATCTGCTTCACTGGCATATGTATAGGCAATCTGTTCCGGTGTTAGCTCTGGTGGAATCAAATTTTCCTTCACCGCATCCGTGTGAATATGGTAGTTCACCTTTGATAAAGCCCTGTTCAAGTTCCAGTCCAATGAAAATCGACTATTTTCATCTTGTTTTAACCTGCGGTAATCTTTCATAATATACAGTTGAAATTCCGGAGAAATCCATGTAGCAAATGCCATTGCAATATCGCTATGTGCATAAGTTCCTCCACCATATCTGCCTGCTTTTGACACTATTCCAATAGCATTGGTCTGTTCAATCCATTTGGTTGGCGTCATAACAAACCTGTTTAATCCTGCCTCACTTCTAACCGCCTCGAATTGCACACGGTTAAAATCTGGATTATGAAGTTCTTCCCAAACAGCCAAAAACTCAACTGTATTTCTGTTTCGCATCCAGTTCTGAATGACAAATCTGGGATCATTATCATTTCTATATTTTGCAATATCTGTCAACGAAATATATTCATTTTCAAAATCTTTCGTGTAAATCCCAATATCAATTCCTTTTGCGTGAATAATTTCCCTAACTATTTTATTTGCCATCTCTATTCCTCCACCATGTTCTCCATCTGTTCCAACTTCTGCAAGGCTTTCATATACGCCATCAATCTTTTATACTGCGCATCTCCAAGGCTGTGAATCTGCTTTAAAATCTTAATATCCGACCTGGTAACTTCATAATCCATATCTGCATCTTTATATTCCGGATCAATTCCTTTTCCAGTCAAAAGCTGTTCGGGAGTTATCTCCAATGCATCACATATAGACAACAGACAGTCCGCTTTGGGATTCGTCTTTTTCTTCTTCCAGTCACTGATGTTACTTGTTGCAATCCCGGTCCTTCTTGAGAGTTCCAACTGCGTTATGTTCTTCTGCTCCATCACACAAAAAATTCTTTCACTGATAATCATGATTTTTCCTCCATCAACATTCCGTACATATCCGTATTTATAAATTTATTCATCCGTCTATACGGTTATAGTATCATGCTGCAACTTTTCTTTCAATAGAGATTTTTGTATTTCTGAACTTTGTTATATTCTTCTCTTTATATAGCTCCGTGTACAACTGTCTTATTCTTTCCCTACGAAGATAAAAATCCGGATCCGGCAAATTATCCAATTCCATTGATTCTGCATACTTTGCTACCATCTCTCCGATAAAATTTGCCAAATCTCTCCAGGCATCTCTTTCTTTTAAAACCACTTTATTCTTAACCATAATTAAAATCCTTTCTGACATTGTCATTGAAATCCATCGTATCCCATCCATAGTGATGTTTCCTCACTTCCTGATAGGATAAGATAGATATTATTAAAATTAGTATTGTTATTATTAGTCTTATTAGATTTTGATTTTAACTGTTCAAAACCTGTAAATACCAAAAGTCTGTATGCGTCAAAATCAAAATTCTTAATTGTGATTTCTCCATCTTTTGTATTTTGATTTTTACGGTATGGCTATTTCTCAAAACATTTTCTTAAGGTACAGCTTGTTAGGTCTTCCCAATCCCTGTCTCTTCCGTTCAAGTGCTCCCACCTTTTCCAATTCATCCAATAACTTGCATGCCTTTTGAGTTCCACAATTCAAATCCTCGCAAATATTTTTTATTGAATAATAGATAAACACCCTCCCTTGGTTGTCAATCCATCCATTTTTTATTGACAATGAAACTCGATCTAAAAAGAATGCGTATAAAAGCTTTGCATCCATTGACAGTTCAACAAAGCCTTCATCCTCTACCAGACATTTTGGCAGCTTGATGAAAGTAAAACGCTCCTCACCGGTGCAATAGTTATACTTCGGTTGAATACATACCTTTTCTAAATCTCTCATAACCTTTTTTGTCATTCCACTTGATAGATTGAATCATAAATTGCTTGTCTTTCGCCCATGCTCCAAAATTGAATTGCTGAAATAAATTAAGTTTCTTCATAATGTTTATTCTCCTTTGCTTTTAATCAGCGGACATGCTACCGCTTGTTATAATTAAATAGCCCTTCGCACAATAAAAAAGAGACCGATGTTACTCAGTCTCTTAAATGATTTTTGTTGTTAGATTTAGAGTTTCTTTCCGCCTACAAGTATCGGCGTTTCACTTAAATTGATATAACTTTCCACAAAACTATTGGAAATGCTCTTCTCATAGTATGACTTTTTATAACACGGTCTGTATTTAAGATATTCGTATGTTATATTCAAACACGAAATACTCAATCGCTTTTGTCTCCTATTTTTCGTATACACGCTATACACTCAACGGTACTTTCGTTGTCCCAACAAAGTTCCTGTGTTTCCCTGTCTCCAAAATACACCGGAAAACGGAACTTTATGTGCTTCAGGAATCTGCCATCCGGCTGCTCCTGCTCATAAATATCCACCTGTTCTACAAAGCTGTTAAGAAATTCTTTCTTCTCCAGGTCGGTGAACTTATCATATAGTTTATCAAAATATAAAAGGAATTGATAGACGTTTTCTTCTGATATTTTCTGTTGCCGGATATTCAGCAGGCGGTTCTTGACTTCTTCTATACTGTTCTCCACGCCTTCAATCTCATCATACAAACGGTATAACCTTGTCTCCATATCCTGATATTTCTTCTCATAAAATTTATCCATGATATCCAGATTGTCCATCTGCTGTCCAAGTCTTGCTTTTGCTCCGGTCAGCTGCCTGTGCTGCTTTTCCAATCCTTCAATCTCTTTTTCTATTTCTTCTGTATCAATTCTTGAACCGATTTTATTCAGAATTGCTTCTTCAAATTTAGGATTCTTCACCAGCTTCCGAATAACTTCTTCCACTGCATTGTTAATCTTCTCCTCACTCCATTGTTTACGATATCCACATTTATGACCATCTACCAGGCGACGATGTTTGCAGGCATAATAGAAATAATCCTTATATAAAGTTCCGTCTTTCTTTTTCTTTCGGTTCACGTTTCCATACATACCGCTTCCACATAACGGGCATCTCAATATTCCAGATAAAATATGCTCATGATCGAGACTATGTGTCTTTTCATATTTCACACCTGTTTTTTCCCGTTTTTGATGTGCCAGCTCCCAGTCTGTTTCTGAAACAATCCCTTCATGGATACCATCATGCAGCATATAATTTTCCTGCTTTACAATGCGGTATTCATTTCTTGTACCAGAAACTTTCTCGTTTTTCCTTCGTCCATAAGCCAGCTTTCCACAGTATACCGGATTATCCAGAACGCCTTTTATAAATGATGCGGCAAATGCGTCCAGTGTATTATTCTGTCGTTTTTTCTTTTTATATCCATGCTGGTTCAGCCATGCGGCAATCGCAGAGATTCCCATATTGGTATGAATAAATTTGTCATAGATCAGACGAATAATCTCTGCTTCGTCCTCTGCAATCTGCAATTCTCCATTTACTAATTCATAACCATACGGAGCAAATCCACCATTCCATTTTCCTTCCCTGGCTTTCTGCTTACGTCCTTCCATTGTCTGAACAAGGATATTCTCTCGTTCGATCTCTGCCACCGCAGACAGAACAGAAATCATCAGCTTTCCACTATCTTTTGAGCTGTCAATTCCATCTTCTACACAGATCAGATTCACTCCAAAATCCTGCATCCTCTGCAGAGAGTTTAATACATCTGCTGCATTACGACCGAATCTGGAAAGCTTGAACACCAGTACAAACTGTACCTCATCTGTTCCATTCTCAATATTATCCAACATTCTCTGAAATTCCGGTCTGCCCTCTACGCTCTTTCCAGACTTACCTTCATCTGAATACTCATTTACGATTTCCATATTCTGAAATTCCGCATATCTCTTGAGTTTTTCTTTCTGAGCATCCAGACTGTAGCCATCTACCTGCATGGTTGTGGATACTCTGGTATATATATCGCATTTAATCTTTTTATTCTTCATAATCTTCCTCGCAGTATCACTCTGTTTTATTGTCCCAACCTTATTTTAGTACTTGTTCCAACTATTTTCAATACTTATTTTCCGTATTGACGCATTTCTTCGCCAATCGTATAATTAAGTTAGATACAGAGCATTTCTGTTATCAAAATATTGCCCGCCCACCATTGGCGACTTATAAATGATTGGCTCGAAAATATTGTTCGCTTACCGGAAGCGTCTAATAAATGTCCGGCTTGAAAATTATTTAGAAATAATTTCTGTTTTTGATATTGTGTTTTTATCACACATTGCATATACTATAAATACACAAAAAAGCCAAAAAAGAGGAGGTGTTAGTATGGCTACTTCAAGTATTACTCATAATTTTGTCGTATCCAATCCAAATAGCGTAAAGCGTTTTGTCGCAGCAATTGACGAAGCCGACCGTGACCGCACACCAAAGCAGACACTTCCCGGACGTCAGTTAACGAACCCACAGGAAATCTTAGCTTTAATGTCAAAAAGGAAGAAAAAACATGTCTGATAAATATTTTACCGTTAATATTCGGGCATATTTGGATAAAGACGAACCGACATATATCGGAGAGGAAAGTCTTTACGACTTACTCTCCGATTTTTCTTGTCCCAAAAATCCCGATGTGGAATACTTTTTATTACATAATGCGATTGAGTTTACCAAAAAAGATCAATCTATCACTTATCTGGTATTTGATGCTGAAGATGCTTCACTGGTTGGTTATTTTTCACTTACAATAAAACCAATCTCTGTCCGTGCTTCAAATATCAGCAAGACAATGGCAAAAAAACTGTCCCGTGTCAGTATTTTGGATGAAGAAACACAATCCTATACTACCGCAGCTTACTTGATCGCCCAGTTGGGAAAGAACTATTCTCTTCCAAAGGAAAAACGAATTCCTGGAAATATTCTACTGGGATTTGCACTGGAAACCATATCCAGTCTCAAATATTCCGTAGGTGGCGTTATGGAGTTTCTTGAATGCGAAGATAATGAATTTCTTCTGAGCTTTTATACGCAGAATCATTTCAAGCCATTTGATACGCGTATTACCGCTTCTCAGAATAATGAGCCACACACTCTGCATCAGCTTTTAAAATTTATTTGATTTAAAAATGCATGAAAAAAGCGACAGTCTGATTTACATTTTGTATTTCAGGAAACTGCCGCTTCTTTTTCTTCCTTATTCTGTTTTTCTTCCTCCAACTCCCGGAGGACTTCAGCGCCGTACTTATCAATCATCCGTACCAGAAAATCAATGCACCGCTCAAATTCAATATTCTGTTGCATAAGCTCCTCCCGTTATTGTTTTGATCTGAGCTTATTTTACAGAACCTGCCGGAAAACCACATTGAATAGAAATTGATTGTAAATTGACACAATCAATTTAAAAATATCCGCATTTTCTTGAATCGAATATATGTTCGTGTTATGATAGATATACTTAATCTTAACTACGAAAGGGGAATTTCTATTGAATCGATGCGATTTTTCTTCTATTAGCACTTGCTTAAAAAATCATATCAGCGAAAGTAATCAAATGAGTCAGCCTGATTTTTTATACGAATTATTTGAAGATTTTATGGATGATCCGGCAAATCAGGATTTTTCTATGGATAATGGTCTGGTTTGTCGTTGGCTGACCGGTCAAGCAAAGATCAGTCCCAAAATATCTGCCTACTATTCCAAACCCAGTAATCAGAAAAAACTGGCAGAAACCATTCACCAGAATCTGCTTCCATTGATGTCTGACTGCAATATGACTATGCAGGATATATACACATTATTTATACAAGATGACACCATCTCCGATGCCAAAAAGAAAAATCTGGCTTCTCTGTACAAACCAGCCAGCTCACGTCTGCTTTTTCTTGCAAAGCTGATTTCTTTTGGCATGGAGCGACAATTTATCAAACGTGATACTAAAAATCAAAAATTAATTGCCGGAGGTGCCCTGTCACCCATTGTGCTGGATTATATTATGGACAGTGAGGTTCCGAAACCATGCCGTCATTTTATCGGAAGAGATAAAGAACTAGAAGAATTATATACTATGCTTGAGGAAAACCGTCATGTTTTTCTTTGCGGAATTGCCGGTATTGGTAAAAGCGAACTTGCCAAAGCCTACGCAAAACATTACAAAAAGCATTACACTAACATTCTATATATAGAATATACAGGTGATCTTCATCAGGACATTACTGACATGGATTTTATTGATGATCCACCAGAAATCAGCGAACAGGAACGGTTTCAAAGACATAACCGTTTTCTGCGTTCCCTGAAATCCGATACTCTGCTTATCATAGATAATTTTAATGTCACAGCTACACAGGACAGTTTTCTGTCAGTAGTACTAAAATACCGCTGTCAGATTTTATTTACGACCAGAAGTAATCTGAATGAATACTGTACTTTTCAATTAAAAGAAATAAAGGATATAAACATTCTTTTCCAACTGACATCTGCATTTTATTCAGAAGCAGACAAGTATCGTTCGACCGTCGAAAAAATCATAGAGACCGTACACTATCATACTTTTGCTGTAGAACTGGCTGCAAAACTTTTGGAAAATGGAATTTCAACTCCAGGTCAGTTATTAGCAAAACTTCAAGAAGAAAGAGCATCTCTCGATAATGAAGATAAAATTAAGATAATCAAGGATGGTCAAAGCAGTAAAGCCACTTATTATAGTCATATCCATACTCTATTTTCACTATATGCTTTATCCCGAAAACAGCAGGATATCATGTGCAATTTGTGTTTTCTTCCTTACACTGGTATTTCTGCCCGCATATTCGCCAAATGGCTGGAACTGCCAACACTAAATGAGATCAACGATTTAATTGAGACTGGTTTTGTCCAGACAACAAAACGTCGCACTATCTCTCTGCATCTGATGATTCAGGAAATCACCCTTTCAGAGACAAAACCATCTGTAACTCGCTGCCACATATTACTGGATTCTTTACAGAAAATATGTTTAATGCATGGGATTGAAGTTGATTATTACAAGAAACTGTTTCAAACAATCGGAAATATCATAGAATTGATTGAAAAGGATGATATACCAAAGTATCTGCTTTTTCTGGAAAATGCCTTTCCATACATGGATAACTATAACTACCACAAAGGTATGAATGAAATCATTCAGGAACTGAAATGTCTATTAAAGACAAAAAACATTGGCACCGACTCTGACCGGGCATTATTACTAGATTTTCAGGCAACTCTTGAAACCAAACCTGAAAAAGCAATAAAACTGGAAAAGGATGCACTTGCCCAGATAGAAAATATCACTGCCGACAATGCTCGCCTTGTTTCCAACCTTCATGCCAATCTCGGTGGACTTTATCGTATGAACGGTCATCCCGATCTTGCAAGAGAACACATGGAAAAAAGTATCTCACTGCTTGACCAATTTAACCTGCTTCATATAAATGACAGCATACCTCAGATTGCCAATTATGCAATGTTCCTGACAGAACAGCAGGAACCCGAAAGAGGCATCTCCGAATTGCAAAAATTATCCGGCATCATCAAGGAATACCATTCCGATGACTGTCTGGATTATGCCAAAGTACAGGAAACCCTTGGAACCATTTATCTGATGACTGCCAATCTTCCGCAAGCCAAAACACATTTTAAAAAAGCTTTCAAAATATATGAAAAGATCTGGGCTGATGAGCCTGAAATGATTGAAGCAAAATATCAGGAAATTCAGGAGTTATATCCACAGATTGGATTTTGCATTGGAAAAAATCTATCCGGTCTTTTAACAAAATAAGTACAATTTACGGCGGGCAACTTGCCCGCCATTATATTCAACTATTCGTCAAATAAATATACGCATCTTCCAAAGTGATATCATTATCCGGGACACACTTCTCATTTGGCTTTTCTTTGCTTAATATTTTCATATGAATTCCATTTTCTACATACTGCTTAGATGAAATAGAATAATTGGCTTCTAACAAACGGGCTTCTTCTGCATTTTGTACCGTACAATTCCAAACACAGCCCTTTGCATTTTCCAGCAACCCACTCACGCTTCCGGAATATAAAAAACTTCCCTTTTTCATAATGGCAAGCTGTGTACAGGTTGCTGCTAAATCTTCTACTACATGAGTGGAAAACAGCACAGTTCTATCCTTTGAAAAATCAACCAAAAGATTGCGGATCCTGATTCTTTCTTCCGGATCTAACCCGGTGGTAGGTTCATCAATAATCAAAAAATCCGGATTATTAAGAAGTGCCTGTATGAGTCCGACACGTCTCTTCATACCACCAGATAATTGCCGCATTTTTTTATTCTGATGCTCTGTAAGAGAAGTCTTTTCCAGATAATAGGTAATTCTTCGTTCGAGGTCATTTCTGGATACTCCTGACAGTCCCCCCATATATACAAGGCATTCTTTCACCGTAAGATTCGGATATAAGTCGATTTCCTGTGGAAGATAACCAATCTTTTTCTGTATTTTCTCATAATTTCCCTCGTTATACAGAATTCCATCAAGCGAAACCAATCCTTCCGTTTGTTTTAAAACGGTTGTAAGAACCCTCATCAAAGTGGTTTTTCCAGCACCATTCTCACCCAAAAGTCCGTAAATTCCCTTAGGTATTTCAAGAGATGCCTTATTTACTGCAACTACACCATTTTTAAATCTAACTGTTAAATCATTTATTCTAATACTCATAATCTATCCTCTTTTCTTTAAAGCCATTGGTAATACTGCAAATAAAAACAGCCCCGCTATAAAAGACACAAGCGTTCCATAAATCCAACTCTCGGACATTAATTGAGTAGGTTCACAAAAGCTGAAAGAAAACAATCCCAGATTTCCGAAAAATGAACTTCCCGCTTTTGATATAAGTCCAATGACAATTCCAAATAAACATCCAATACCTGCCCACATATTTCGAAGCAATGTACACAAAATCACAGAGCATATACTCCAAAGCCAGATAGTTCCAAACATTGCAATGAAATATAAAAGAAATATCTGAATACCCGAAATGCCTTCGTTTACACTGCCCGGTTTTTGCCAGAAAAACAAAACATATCCAACACAGGAAAGTATTAATAAATATAATATTTGAACGCACAATCTCTGTGATATTACTTTTAACTGCTTTTTTTGATCATACAAATGAAATACATCGGCACGCTTACTTTTTACTTCCATCAAATATGTGTCACTACAAAAAATAATTGTTAAAATTGCTATTGGCGACTGAATCGCTGAACCGATTTCTTCATAGTATATAATCGGATGAATAGCACACAATATCAGTATAAATGCACATGAATAAAAAATCTTATATAACGACAGGCAGTTTTTTAGTTCCGTTTTCAATGAACCCTCCTCCTTTTCCAGATTGTAACAGAAATACATACTAATATAACAGATGAGATCACAAGCATAATCTGATTTATATTTGACATTTTGGCTGCATGTGTTTCAAAAAACCTGCCAGGGAATCGCACCATAATAGAGAACGGTCTCATATAATAAATATCATTCTTCATGGTCAGCATATTTGAATATATAATGTGTAAAAACAAGATTGGTGCTGCCGGAAGCGGATTTTTAAATATTACTGCTGTAATTGTATAGACACAACATATCATCAAAAGATTCGGAACAATATAGATCAGAGAATTCACGCAAAAATCAATTGGTGTTACTGGAAAGCCCGATTCTAAAGACGTTTTCAAACACAGCATAAAGAATATAACATTCAAAATCACTAATACTCCCAGCATACTAATGAATCCGCTTATTACTTTCCCACATATATATTGGATTGCCGTAACAGGCTTTGTATGTAATAATTCATAGGTACTTTTTCGTGTATCCTGAATAAATAAAAATGATAGCAAGACTGTTGCAAAAAAGGCCATATGCAATCCTGCAAAATCCGTAAATTTTTTGGCAAAGTACCAGGAAAAAGAATGTTCGGATAATTTCCGCTCGATATAATGATTGATTTCTTCTGCTGTCCCCTTATGAATTTCAAGGTCCTCATAAGCATATATTGCATTATAATAGCCATATTGGGATTCCAAAAACTCAGAAGCAGTCTTTACATCCATATTCTGAATTTCTTTCATTACATGATCTGCTTCCTGCCTGCTAAATCCAAAACCATTTTTGGAGGTGTCCATTAACGTCTCTTTGATCGTATCTTCCCACTCCCTTCTTCTTTCTTTATCATCAGATGTGGGAATGTACCCATCCATGACATCAGCATCTTCCAATGCTACGTCATTTTGTGTGATCTGTTCATTCTGTTTGATATAATGAATTTGCAAATACGATGACAGACATTGATACATACTGGCAACTATAATAATCAAGCCAATCCACAAAACAGGGTTCTTTAAATAATCAAGTATACTTCTTTTTATGATTGTTTTCATTGTATCTCTTCCTTTCTTTAACAACATCATACAAATCAATTCTCAATAAATTCACAACAAAAAAGACTAAAACCACTTTATTTGTGATTTCAGCCTTATAAAGTATTTTTATTCAGCTTTGAAAAGAGCTTCTACATGAGCACCGCCTTGTCTGGCATTATATATTTTCAAATTTCCTCCATGCTTTTCACAGAAAATACGAGAAATATACATACCAAGGCCAAAATGCTTTAAATCATCTTGTGGATTCTTATGATAAAATGGTTCTGTTACTTTTTCCTCAGTATCCACAAATCCTATTCCATCATCTTCAACAGAAATTATAAGAAAACCATCCTTTTTCTTTATCTGCAAAGCAATACTTTTTTGTGCATATCGAACCGCATTTTCCAGTAAGTTGTCTGCCACTTCCATGACAAGTTCCTCATCCACTTTCACAATGTTTTGTTCCTGCACTCTTTCTACCTTACATAATTTACTTTCCTTCTTGGACAGCATGGCAGCTTCTGCCTCAATCTTTTTTGCCAGTTCCGATAATTCTATCTCTGAGCATTGCAGTTCCCTCTGTTCTAAATGGGACATTTTTCTCATGTTTTCCGTGAAATGCTCTATACGGTCAATCTGATACATGCCTGTTTGTAAGATATCAATAACATCCTCTGTTTTTATACTCTCAGCAGAAACAAACTCTAAGAGCATTTCCTGATACCCTCGCAATATGGAAAGTGGAGAACGTATGTCATGTGCAATTGCATTCCGCAAGACCTTCTCGTCATCAATCATTCGCCACATCTTTCTGTTGTTATCTGCTAAAGCACTTCGCATCATTTCAAATTCTTTACACAACGTTCCCATCTCATCTTTATTTTCATAGGACACATGAAAATCCAGTTCATTATCTGCAATCATTTGTGAGGCATCTTTTAATTCCTGTAGAGGCGTCTTTAACTTATTTTTATAAAAAAAGAATACCGCAGCAACACTCCCAACAATCGAAAAAATCAGTACCGAATATGTTTCCATAAAGTCACACATTTCCGAAAGATGATGGTCCAAACGATTCATCTGCGATTGATTAGGTCTTGATATCTCAATCTCGTATTTCTTTCCATTTTGCTGAAACACGTCCGTATAATCTGCATAATCAATATATTTTTCCCATATTTTATTCTGCATATTTCCTGCAAAATGAACTGTAAATCCAGATAACAGAAATGCTGCCGTTAAGCTGATCACAAAATAAAGCAGAATTGTTTTTTTCAGTGACAAGTTTCTTATTTTTTCCATCGGTATCCAATCCCCCATACAGTTTCTATGTATTCTTTTTCTGAATAATCCGCTATTTTTTTCCTTATACGCCGTACTAATTCCGTTATCGTTCTACTGTCCCCTTCCGCATCATATCCACAGACTTGTGCATATATACGTTCTTTATCAAACACCTGCCCTGGATGCATGGATAAGAATTCAATAATCTGATATTCAATTTTTGTGAACTCCATCCTGTGTCCGGCTATAGCTACTATTTTTTCAGAATAATCAATCAGCATTTCATCCATGAAACGGTATTCCGTTTTTTGTTGATGCCTTTCTTCTCTCTTTATGTTTGTGACAATCCTTGCTTCCAACTCCCGAAGACTAAATGGTTTCGTAATATAGTCATCCCCACCCGAAAGCAACCCATTAATTTTATCATCTTCATCAACTCTTGCTGTTAGAAACAAAATCGGGCATAACACTTTACTGCGTATCAGACGACATACTTCAATCCCATCCATGCGTGGCATATTGATATCCAACAAAATAATATCCGGTTTCATTTTTATTTTATTTAATGCTTCCATTCCGTCTGTAGCCGTAATGGTTTCATATTGTTTCATATTAAAATAACTACAAAGCATTTTCACCAATTCTTTATCATCATCGACAACTAAAATCTTGTATTTCATCCAAACCACCTCCAGTATCCATATTATACGATAAAAAACAATGAAATCACAACAAGAGTACATGAAGAACGTAAGCACAATATATCTTTTTTCTCAATTCCTGCTCAATTTCCCCTCAATGCCTTTTTCCTCCGATTTTCGTATGCTTTTCCCACAGCAAAGCAGTACCACACCGGTACGACCTGCTGAATCAATCAATACGAAAACGGAGGTATTTTTTATGCGAGAACTCAGAAACACAAAAATCATCGCTGTAGATCATGGCTATGGCAATATGAAAACAGCAAACACCGTCACGCCAACCGGAATCAAAGCCTATGAAACCGAACCAATCTTCACCGGGAATATTCTGGAATATAACGGCATTTACTACCGGATTGGCGAAGGACACAAAGAATTTATCCCGGATAAAGCTATGGACGAAGAATATCATCTTCTGACGCTAATGGCTATTGCAAGGGAACTAAATGTCTTTTCCATCCGTGAAGCAGATGTTCATCTGGCTGCCGGACTTCCTCTGACATGGATCAGAACTCAAAGAGAAGCTTTTCGTTCCTATCTGCTCCAGAATCCAGAAGTCCGTTACCTTTTTAACGGCAAAGAGTATCATCTCCACTTTGTGGGATGCAGCCTTTACCCACAGGGGTATCCGGCTATTGTAAACCAACTTGGAGATTTCAAGGGAACCAATCTCCTTGCAGATATCGGAAACGGAACCATGAACATTCTGTATATCAACAATAAGAAAGCTCAGGAGAGCCGATGCTGGACAGAAAAACTTGGTGTAAACCAATGCATGATTGCCGCAAAGAACGCTGTTCTGGACAAATTCGGAGTGAAAATTGAAGAATCCACAGTAGAACAGATTCTGCGGTTTGGAACCGCTGACATTTCAGCACCATATCTGGATTGTATCAGTTCTATTGCCAGACAGTATGTGGCAGAACTTTTTTCCACGCTCCGCAAATATGAATACAATCCTGACCTGATGCGCCTGTATGTGATTGGCGGTGGTGGATGCCTGATTCGTAACTTCGGAACGTATGACAAATCACGAGTCACCATCATTGATGACATCTGCGCCACCGCCAAAGGTTACGAATCTCTGGCTTATATGAGCCTGAAAAGGAGGGGATAAACCATGCAGAACAATATCCGCAACACCAACCTGCGCTTTAATCTGGGCAAAGAACAGCAGCGGAGAGCCTGGGAATATTTACAGACAATGGACAGGCAGGATTTTAAATCTTACAGTCAGGTAATCTCTCTTGCACTGGTAGATTATTTTGACCGCTACTACCGCACACAGGCTGATCCTTATCTGGAAACAAGAGAACGGGAAGAACTTTTTGTGAAACAGATTGTAGATGCAGTGGAAAACAGTCTGAAACAGGCATTGCCACTTTTTCTTTCCGGACTGACTGCAGGCATGGTGCAAAGGGAGCCCCAAATCAGGGCGTCCTTTCCAACACCTGAAAATTCGCAGCCAGATAGTGATGTAGACTGGGATTTTCTTGGAGAATAACTGATTGGAGGTGAACACATGACGGACTTTCTGACAGCAGACACCAACCTGCCATCTTATATGATGTTTCCCCGTTTTCTTCTGGACATGGAAATAAACGAAACTGCCAAAATGCTTTATATTATCCTGCTCGACCGGGCAAGGCTTTCCCAGAAAAATGAGGGCTGGTCAGATATCAATGGTCATGTGTTCATTTACTTTACAATTGAAGCACTGGCAGAAGTTCTCCATAAAAGCCAGATGACGGTTAAAACTGCTCTGGCAGTACTGGAAAAACAGGAGCTTATCTTCCGAAAACGGCAGGGACCCGGACAGCCCAATCGGATTTATGTAAAACTCCCAAAAGAAACCATCCACTATACAGACAGATTTCTTTCCCTAAGACAGACAGAAAACTGTCCTATTGACAGACAGGATTCTTTCCCTGATACAGACAGAAAACTGTCTGGTAATAAGAAAGAGATAAAAAAGAACAATTTAGAAAAAAGAGGGAGTAAGGAGCCACTCTCACCCTATGGAAAATTTCAAAATGTTTTTCTGTCAGAAAAAGAGCTGGAAGATATCCGACAGACAATCCCTGACTGGAAGGATTATATTGAACGCTTATCCGGTTATATGGCTTCTACCGGAAAGCAATACCAGAACCATGCAGCTACCATCATCAGCTGGGCAAGCCAGGATCATCCTGCTTCCCGGCAAAGAAATTACGAAAGTGAGGAATACGAAACATTATGACAAAATTTACAGAAAAAGCAACCGCTATAACACCAAACAGAGAGATTCAGCCTGATGAATATTTTAACGAAACAGACCACCTGATCTACTGTTCCAAATGCAATACGCCAAGACAATGCCGGCATGAATTACAGGGAAAGGTTCTTATTCCTTCCATCCGCTGTAAATGCCAGCAGGAAATCTTTGAGCAGGAAGAGGCCCAGAGAAAACTTCATGAAAAACAAATGGAAATAGAGCATCTTAAAACCAGCGGTTTACAGGACAAAGCACTCTATGACTACACTTTTGCCAGGGATAACGGCATCAATCCGGAAATAAAACTGGCACACAATTATGTAAGCAACTGGGAAGAGATGAAAGCAAACGCTTCCGGACTTCTCATCTGGGGTGATGTCGGTACTGGAAAATCTTTTTTTGCAGGCTGCATTGCCAATGCCCTTCTGGAAAAAGGCGTTCCTGTACTGATGACCAACTTTTCCCGGATTCTGAATACCCTTACCGTAATGCATTTTGAAGACAGAAACCAGTTCATCAACAGCTTAAACCGCTACAGTCTTCTGATTATTGATGATCTCGGAATCGAGCGGAACTCTGACTTTGCACTGGAACAGGTATTCAATGTGATTGACTGTCGTTACCGCAGTAAAAAGCCCCTGATCATAACGACCAATCTCACTTTATCAGAGCTGAATAACGCCGCTGATATCGCACACAAACGAATTTATGACCGCATTCTAGAGAGATGTATTCCTGTCCGTATCAATAACCGGAATATCCGTCAGGACAATGCAACAGCTAATTTAAAACAGGCGAAAAAAATCCTGTTGAACAATCATGCTCCGAACCAGAATTGACTCGAAGAAGTATAACACAATAATTACTTTTCACTGACAGTGGTACTACTTTCTTCCCTCATTATTTATTACCAGAAATATGCCACTGTCAGTTATCTAAAACCATAGTACCAAACCAAAAGATTTTAAAACCAAAACTGCCCGGATACGGGCATAAAAAGGAGGTGCCAGATATGGCAGATAAAAGAATCATGACACCGGAAGAAAAAGCACTTTTACAGGCAAGACACCGCCAGGAAGAAGCCGAAGCAAGAAACCGGAAAAAAGAACGTGATGCCAGAACACACCGATTAGTCCAGGAAGGAGCCATTCTGGAAAGTATTGTTCCCCATATTAAAGAAATGGATTTAGATTCCCTGAAACGGGAGCTGATGATCCGGCTACGGGGAATGTAAACGCACAAGTTCTACTCCCGAAGGGCGCACTTACTCACCACCTGATAAATCAGGCAGTGGTATCCCCTTCGGGGCTCGTGCGCTCTGCCGAGGGCTTTATCCACTGTTGCAGACAACATCGAAAGGAGGTACCAGATATGGCAATTTATCATATGCAAGCCAAAGTCATCAGCCGTGGTTCCGGTCGGTCTGCTGTTGCTGCTTCTGCTTATATGAGCTGTAGCCGCATGTACAATGATTATGATGGCATTCAGCATGACTATACCAGAAAGCAGGGGCTGATCTATCAGGAGGTGATGCTTCCTCCAATGGCTCCATTGGAATGGAATGACCGGGAACAACTCTGGAATGCTGTGGAAGAAAACGAAAAGACCAAAGACAGCCGACTGGCAAGAGAATTTGTTGTCGCACTCCCCGTTGAGTTGGATAAAGACAGCAATATTTCTCTTCTTCAGGATTTTATTAAAAAGAATTTTGTAGATATGGGGATGTGTGCTGATTTTGCCATTCACAATACAGATGGTCACAATCCCCATGCACACATTCTTCTTACTGTCCGACCACTAAATGAAAATGGAACATGGCAGTATAAAACCGAAAAAGAATATCTCTGTATCAAAGATGGAGAAGAAAAAGGATTTACTGCTTCTGAATTTAAAACTGCTCAGAAACAGGGATGGGAAAAGCAATATCGCTATAAAGTTGGGAAAAAGAAAGAATATCTGACTTCCTCTGTTGCACAGGAAAAAGGATATGAACGGATTGATAAACACCCCAAGAGCAGCCGATATGGCAGACAGAATCCTATTTCCGAACAATGGAACAGTGATGAACAACTTTGCATCTGGCGGGCAAACTGGGCAGATGCCGTAAATAAAATGCTTGCACGTAATCAGATAAATGCTACCATTGATCACCGCAGCTTTGCAGATCAGGGAATCACCGAACAGCCAACTATCCATGAAGGCTACATTGCCCAGAATATGGAAAAGAAAGGCATGATAGCAGACCGCTGTGAAATCAACCGTCAGATTCGTGCAGATAACAAAATGCTCCGGGAATTAAAAGCCCAGGTAGCAAAACTGGCACAGGCTGTAGAAAAATCTATTCCAATAATAGCAGAAACATTGGAAGCAATCCGCAATCACATGATTTTTACACAATATCATTTGCTCCACAATGAGATGCAAAAAGAAGTGATCCATGACTGGATGAATCATTTTAATCCAATACTGAATAAATACAACACCGTTAAAAAGAAACTCAAAGCTAAAGTTACAGAGCGGAAAGAACTGAATGTAAAAAAAGAGAAAGCCAGTATTTTTAATCCCATTCAGCATATAAAATTGAATCAGCAGCTTACCACTGTTACCGAAGAAATTGAAGAACTGAAATCAAGGAAAGAGCAGCTAATCTTCCAGGCACAATGCTCTACCGATAAAGCTATGACAAATCTATCCAAGAAATATGACCAGATGAATAACAATCTTGATATCCTGGATTCTCAGGACATCTCGCTCCAAAAACAGCTTGAAAAAGACGCCGCCGCTTTCCGAGAAGAAAAATTTCGTCCTGAACCTGAACAGTATACAGAATTGCTGGACACCAGAATCCAGATACGTCCTGATTTTCGGGATAAGCTGATCGAACAGCTCAAAGGTACTTTCGGTAAGTATTATGACTATCACCGCCGTGATATTGCAGCCGATGAGGTGGATTATCTCAATGTGGAAGATTCGGATGTCTTCTCCCATCGTGCATGGGAACTTAAATATCAGCGAGAACAGGAAATGCGGCGAAATCAGCCTGAAAGAGCTAAGAAAAAGTCCTATGATATGGAATTGTAACCATTTTTAAACAGATAATATGTTCTTACAAATCTCTCGTTCAAAAATGAGTTCTTTTTAAAAAGACGTATGGATTTAAAACTGGGAACAAGATTGTAGATCCCCTCCCCCAAAATAGTGGAAAAATATATCAAAAGCCATGAACATTTAATCAGATTTTGCGTATACCTAACAGGAATATTCATAAATATTTCACTGATCAGGTATACGCATTTTTATGTACTGTATATTATTTATTTTTCTCTTTATATTTGTACTTTTTATAAGTATGAGCTATACCTTTCTTTGTATGTTTATTATATTTGTTCTTTCCCATTTTCTCCGGTTCTGGTTCAGATAACGAAAACGATATTTCATATTCATCTATTATTTTATCTATCTTGTTTTTAATAACATCTGAATCAAATTCTATTCGCCCTTCAAAAATTGTAATCGGTCTATCAAAAACTTTTTCCGTCTTCTCTACATACTCAACCAGAATATTAGGATAGAAGCATATAAATTGCTCGCTTATTCTCTCGTTTTCTGATACAGACACTTCCTTTTTCTTTATTTTATCTCCAAAATTTTGTTCAAGAATTTTATTTACATTATATTCTTTTGGATCATATAACAACCAGATTCTTTTCTTAGATATTGCATTTAATGCAGAAACAATCTCTGGATTTAGTAATTTTTTCAATCTTTCACAAGAAATAACTATTCCTTGATAATCAAATTCTTGATTACATGAAAATATAGCTTCTAATTCTTTCTCATCAATTAATGCTCGGGTATGTATATATTGGTCTACTAATTCATCTGAAATAATTTCACTTCCATTTAATTTTTCAATTAAACTCTTTGTATATTGCCTATCTTCCTGAGTGACAAGCCCTTTATCATAGTGATTTTTCGAAAAATCCCAATCTCTTTCAAAAAAGTTTTCCATCCCTGAATATACCACGTCTCGTACTTGATGATAAAAGCTATTCTGGTATCTTTCTCCAATGTCACCTTTAATAATAAACTCATAATCTTCTGAATCATCATTTTTATAAATAAAAAGTTCATCTTTCACATAATACAGTTTCTCATAAGCAATATCTAATATCTTATACAACTCTCTCTGTAAAATTTTCGTGTTAAAAATATTTGATTCGATCTGATTTCGCTGATATATCTCATTTATAATTGCATAATTGCTTTCTAAATAATCTTTTGTAATTGTTTGTTCTTCACTTAAACAAAGATCCCTCTTAGAAGGCTTTGCAAATGCATTTTTTCCACTTTCTTCAATATTACCCGTAATCATATTTACAGAAAGTTCATTTATATTTCTTTTACGAATAGTAACCTGTTTTCTATCCGCTAAAGCTTTTCGCCCCCTAGGTGTCATAATCAATTTATTCTGTGAAGTGATAATATACTTCTGTTCAATCATATCTACTATGGCTTCTTTTAATAATTTAAACTCCACCCCCATAATTGCAGATATCTCATATACATCAGCCACTTCGATATCAATTAGTTTTAATATTGTTTCAAAAAACAAATTTATTTCTGTTACTTCCTTTGTTAAACAGGTAATACCTATTTCACAATACGGAATAAATATACTCTGTCTTTTAATTAAATGAAAATTTTTTAACTCCCGGGGAAGTTTTCTCGATACTGCTGCTACTAATTGTTTCATTTCTTTTCTCCTACTTTTCTATAATGCGACACCCTTCAGATTCTGTAATATATTTGATGATTTCAGGAAATTTATTTCCTCTGATTTTATAATTATCAAGAAATTTCATATCTCCAACAATAATCAACAAGCATCTTGCTCTAGAAAATGCAACATTAATTCTAGCTTCTGATTTCAAAAAGCCAATACCGTATTTGTTTCCACTACTTCTAACAGTAGAATACAGAATAATATCTTTTTGGCTACCTTGAAATGCATCTACAGTATCTACGTCAACCTCAATATGCTTAAAGGAATGTTGTTTTACCATTGTTTGCAAAATGTACTTTTGCGATCCATATCCTGTAATTACTGCAACCTTAGTCCTTTTGACAAGTTTAGAATCTAATTCCAATAGTTTTCGTTCAATAATATTTCGCTCAAGATAATTTTGATATGATTTTTTTCCATTATTATCAAATTCCTTTTCATACCGCTCTTTTGTCGAATACTTGGATGTACTAATCCACTCAATTGCAATTCCCTCATATCCTTCTATACACAATTCTCTATCCTGCGCCTCTACTCCATTTTGGATCTCATCATTATAAAACACATGACTAATCAACGTACCAATAGTTGGGTGCATTCTATATTGTATAGTAAGACGATGTTTATTATCCTCTGGAAACATATTATACATTCTTTCAAAAATACCTTGCGCCAACCCCTCCTCATCAAGTTTTTCCTTATTATTTCTAATTATTTCAGTATCTAAAACAGGTGGTAGTTGTTGATGATCACCTACCAATATAATTTTATGTGCCTTATTTAACGAAACTGCTAATTCAGGAAACGTTGCCTTAGCTGCTTCATCTACAATAACATAGTCAAATTCAACATCACGTATAATCCTGTTTGACACAAATCCTGTACATGTACCAGCAATAATTACCGTACTTTTAATGATATAAAGTTCTACTTCATCACACTTTTTTAATTGTTCTGTCCATTCTCTCTGAATCTCCAGTATTTTTCTTGTCCTTTCTGACTTTACCCCTTTTGTTTTTTTTATAAAATTTTCAACAAACAATTTATCTTCTACTGAAAAATCCATGTTTTCCACTTTTGAATTTTCCAATTTCAAAAAATATTTGTCAAACTCTTCTTCTGGAATTCCAATTTCCTCAAGTGCATTTTTAGTATAATCATTACATATTCTTCTAACATTTTGATACCATTTTTCCTTCACATCATTAATAGAATACTCTTCTCTTATTTCCTCATTTAATTTTTCATCTCTTCCAATACGAAGCAAATCAGGTCTTTCGTCACTTTCCCTAATTAAATCTTCTAACATTTTATCTACTGCTGGATGCGATTGAGAAACTAGTAACACCTTCTTAGGTTCAACATCTGGATTCTTTTTGTTTGCTTTCAGTATTTGTAAAATAATTTCGATAATAACATTCGTTTTTCCTGTTCCTGGAGGACCTTGAATAATTGCTATAGAATCTGCATCTAATGCTTTTTTTATCGCAGTCCTTTGTGGAAAATCTAATTTCTCATTAAACATATGTATCGGTTTCGAAATAACATTTACAGACGGGGGCTCCACACCTGAAATTATTCTCTTCAAATTAAAAGAGCACTGATAATCTTCTTTTTCCAGAACATTTAAAGCATCTAACTGTCTTTCAACATTAATTTTATCTTTCCTATAATCTAAACAAATAAAACCGCTTGCTGGCAATCCTATTGTTCCTTGCTTATTTATTTCTAAAACTACATGATTTTTCTCATAAATATCATTTTCATAAGTACCTACTGTCACAGGCTTTATTTTATCTTTCTTTTTTCCGACTTTTTTTTCATAAACAAATACTTGTTCTTTATTCAAACGTTCTTCATCTATAAAAGTGCCCTTTTTAAGCTTAAATCTTAAAAGATTATTCTTTACTTCATAAGAATCATATGGTAATCTTACAACATTTTTTTCGATATCTTCTCTTATTAATTCTAATAAATCTCTCCATACTCCATACTTTTCCTTATATTCACAATCAACATTATTGTTTGACATATAATTTTCGTAATAATCATAGATAATGTTTTTTATTTCGAAACTATCGTTTTTCAATTCTCTATGTGCAATTCTTTTATCTACAAATCTTATTTCACCCTCAATTTTAGCAAATCTTTTCTTAAGTCTATCACGATCAATTGGAGGAATCTTTCTAAATTTTACAACGTCAAACACGCTTTGCTCATCATCAAACACACATTCTGCCTGAAAATTAAATCCTAAGAAGATGTAAATCATCGTTTCTTCATTCTCATTTGATTCTTCTTTTCTACAAAATGCATACAAATCTAAAAAGTTCTCTGGCATATACGTTTCGGTTGCCATTTTAATGTTTATTGACTGTGGTAATAATTTAAGGTTTCTCAATTCCTTTATTCGTTCGTATGCCGCTGTCAAAATAATTGTTTTATCCAAATTCAAAAAGCGTGTAAATAGTTTTGAAAAATCAGCTCTCAATTCAAAAACATTTTCATATCTGTCATCAGGATTTTCCGCAACTAATTTTTTTAATATCGGCTTTAATGAAACATCCATTCCACTAGTTCTATTCAATACATCCTGAAACTGTACTGCTAATGGAGGTTGCTGACCGGTAAAAAGGAAATAAATTACCGCACCAAGCGAATATAAATCACTTTTTTCAGTTGCATTTTCACTATGTTGATGAACTTCAGGAGCTGAGTAGGCATTAGTCCCTAATTTATATACTGTTGCTGAATTGATCATATCATTGATTTTACATATGCCAAAATCAATTAACTTGACCTGTTTATCGTCGGTAAGCATGATATTATTAGGATTAATATCTCGATGGATAATCCCATTGGAATGTGATATTTCAATGGCGTCTAATAATTGTTTTATTATTGAAAATCGCTCTTTTGCAGAAAAATTTTCAATAGATGATTTTCCTAATTCTATTCCGTTTATATATTCTAAATAAATTACTCCAACCTTTTCCTTGGTTGTTGATATAACTAAATAATCATCTCCCAATATATTAACAATATTCGAACATTTATTCAGTTTATACAAAGCACGCATTTCCCTTGTGAATACAGCTTGATACAAAGGCTGTTCGATTCCATATATTATTTTCCTAACAATTAAATCCCCTGTGCTTTTATTTTTCAATACATCCACTACAGAATTTGTATCCGCTCGATTCTTTAATCTCTTATATGCTTCCCAATCTCTAAATGTACTCATCGTTACGCTCCTTAAAAGAAAAATTATGAACATATTATATCACTTTCACTTATAATATCATATATTATAAAAGCTGAACAAGTCAGATTAGTCTCTGCACTTGTTCAGCTCTTTGTTTACCTGTAAATCAATTCATTTAACACAATCTCTTCTGCCATATTACGAATACCATTTACCGCTCTGACCCATTCCATCTGGTCACAAGCTTTCAATTCTTCCGTAATGCCCTGCCTCTCCATCATCTGACGCACCAGAATATCCATTCTCTCCTGTGCTTCATCGTCCACAGTATTCAGATGTTCTGTCAATCTGTCTTCCAACATATACAGTGAATACATTGCCGGACGATGCTCTTTCAGATACGTTTTCCGCATCATTCCATATTTCCCATAATGCGGTTCTTCATCTGTACTGACAAGATTCGGATAGTAAATTCCGTCTGCACCAAGTGTGTAGGTTCCACCCATTTTTTCAAATGTGCTTTTCATGTGTTATTCCTCCTTGAAATCAGCGATGTCCTTAGATCATCGCATAATATTTCAGGGCAGCCTTGATAGCATCTTCTTTCTCTTTCGGGCATTGTGGAACTCTTGCATTTTCTGATTTTGGAAGATTATAGTTTTCTCCCACTTCAATTCCACATTTGCGTTTTATCTGAGAAATATATAAACTTGAAACCTTCAAGCCAAATTCTTTCAGCACATAATCTTTGATTTCCTGATAGGTTGCTTTCAACTCGGCACTGGTGGCATCCAGCTCGTCCAGGTCTAAGTCGATCTCTATCGTGTCATCTGGTTTTTGTTGGGACAAAAGAACAACCGTCTCTACATGACTTGTCCTCGGAAACTGATCGACGCAACACACCTTATCCACGCGGTACCCGCGGCGAATGATCGTCTCCAGGTCGCGTGCCAGTGAGGTCGGTTTGCAACTGATATAGACGATCTCGTCCACGCCAAATGCTAGGATTTTTTCCAACGCTTTCGGATGAATCCCGTCCCGTGGCGGATCGACAATGATCAGATCCGGTTTCTCATCCACAAGGTCAATTGCCTTTAACACGTCCCCGGCGATGAATTCACAGTTAGAAAGTCCATTTGCTTTCGCATTCTCCTTCGCTGCCTCGACCGCTTCCTCCACGATTTCGATTCCGATCACTTTCTTCGAAACCGCTGCCATCATCTGTGCGATCGTACCGGTTCCGCTATACAGATCGAACACGGTCTTGTCGCCGTCGAGCTTCACGCTGCCCCGCATAATATAATCGCGCGCCTTTTCATACAGCACCTCGCAGCCACCTGTGTTTGTCTGAAAGAATGAAAACGGCGAGATCTTGAATTTCAGTCCAAGTATTTCCTCTTCGATGTAATCCTGTCCATACAAAAGCTCCATCCGATCACTCTGCACGACATCGCCCAAAGCGTCATTTTCCGTGTACAGAATACCTGCAATACTTCCCGCAAATGCATCGGACTTCTCTAATTCCAGCAGCATTTCCACGAACTCCTGAAGCAGCTGTTTTACATCAAATCCATATGTGTCCCACTGTGTCGATGCTACCAGATTAATCAGGAACTGCCCATTTGCACGCGACTGGCGCACAACCAGATTCCGCAGGATTCCCTCGTGGCGCATCCGATGAAAGAACGGCACATTTCGCCCGGAGAAAAATGCGAGTGTTGCCGTGAGTATGCGGCTCCAGTCTGCGCCAATGATCTCACATCCATCAACCGTCAGGATATCATAGAAGCTTCCCTTCTGATGTAATCCAAGTGCTAATGGGCCATCCTTGTAGGCATCGCCAAATGTGAATTCCATTTTGTTCCGGTACGCAGTCTGGCTCGGCGAACCAAGGATTCCTTCCCACTCGTAATCCTTCGAGTTGGAATCCTCTGCCAGAAGCACGCGGTCAAGCAATGTTTTCACCATGTCCGATTTCAGCTTCAACTGATTGTCATACGACATTGTCTGGTAGGCGCATCCACCACACGCACCAAAATAAGGGCAGGTCGGCTCTACATCCTCCAGCGGACTCCGCTCTAAGACTTCCAGCACCTTACCCTCTGCCATACCGCTTTTCTTCTTTGTTACCATGTATTTCACTTTCTGTCCCGGCAGGGCGCCCTTGATCGTCACCTTGCGCTCGTCCACCTGAAAGCTTCCTTTGTTTGGGAAATCATAACGCTCGATGATTCCCTCGCATACATCACCTTTTTTCACTCGACTGTCTCCTCATTTTCGTTTATTCTCATATGATTGCGGAATAATTTATTTCTCTATGAGTTGTAAACAATACACATTATACGCAGACACGCTCTCGCTCGGTTCATCACGCAGTGGTACTAAATTCACGTCAACAAGTTGTCGTTCATTAAGTACCAGCGTGCTTCAACGGTCTGCTTTACAATGTGTATTATTTACAACTCCATATACATATTCTCTTCATTCCGCCATCATCATTCGACATACCTTAATTCGTATGTCACTTCATCTTCATCGTCAATTTCCATCACCATATATGTGTAACGGTGATCTGCCTGCCGCGGCTTTGAAATGCTGCCCGGATTCAGGATTGTCACATCATCCGGATCCTCCTCCAGATATGGCACATGCGTGTGTCCATACATCGCGATATCGCAATCATTTTCCAATGCCGCAAACCGCAGCAGATCCAGCCGCATGTCCACCTGATACAGATGCCCGTGCGTTGCGAAGATACGATGTCCGCCCGCCTCGATCACATTTGCATTCAGAAGCTTTGCATCATAATCGGTATTTCCACGCACGATGTAGCATGGCACACCTGCCAGCGACTCAATCTCCCTCGCATCGCCGACATCGCCCAGATGTATCAACATCTGGAATTCTCCAATTTCTTCCCGCACCTGCGCGATTGCAAGCTCCACATTCTCATTTCGCCCATGCGAATCACTCATTATCAAAATCCGCAGCATAATTTCCTCCTTCGAGCCCTAACTACAGTACCTCGCGAATCTTTTCCAAGGCACGTCCACGATGGCTGATCTTGTTCTTATCTTCCGGTGCCAGCTCCGCGGTCGTCTTTCCATACTCCGGCAGGAAGAAGATAGGATCATAACCGAATCCGTTTTCTCCGGCAGGCTGATGTGCGATCATTCCTTCGATCACGCCGCGACGTGTTGTCACCGTACCATCCGGAAATGCAGCCGCGATTGCGCATACGAACCGCGCTGTCCGCTCTTCCTCTTTCGCATCTGCAAGGGCATCAATAATCATCTGATTCTTGATGCTGTACGGCGTATCCTCGCCCTGCCATCTTGCAGAGTAAATGCCCGGCGCACCATCCATGTAATCAACTTCCAGACCACTATCGTCGGCAAGAACCACGCAGCCTTCCGCTTCCTTTGTCTTGCTGATAGCTGTCGCTTTGATGATCGCATTCTCCTCAAATGTCTTGCCATCCTCCACGATATCAATATCGATGCCTGCTTCTTTCATAGAAACAATCTCATACCCACAATCCGCCAGGATCATGCGCACTTCCACCATCTTATTCGCATTACCAGTTGCAAAAATAATCTTCTTCATCTGCCTGTATCTCCTTTTTCCTTACTATTTCCGCTTGTTCGTAAACGCCTTCAAGCACACATTGCATTTCTCACTCGTCTCCGCCCGGTGCCACATCTCTCCATACAAACTGATGTAGCCCTCGCCGTCACTGATATCAAAGCTTGCCGTCCGCTCATCCGCATTGTACTCAATCGCGATCGGATGCACCGCGCCCGGCGTCTTGATCTTCACCACAACCGCATAACGCTCATTGTCATCGAGTTCGATTTCCTCCGGGAAATCCACCGTGTAATACCCGGCATACTGCATGCTGCCGGACGTCACAAACTCCCGGTTCTTAAACGAGTCCACACCATCAAAATGCCGCACAACATACACTTCAAACTCCGTATCCTTATCCGTCGCATAGAAAGAAACGGCTGCCAGATTCTCATTTTTTCCTGCCTCGTAGACATTGGAAAAATACGCATCCTCCTTGGAGAAACCAAGCTGTCCAACCCAGCCAAGCTTATCCGTCTGGTAGATCTTATCATAATTATCCTTATCTCCAATCCGCGTGTAAACAACCGATTTCCGGCAGATCTTCGTATCATAATAGGATACATAGAAATATCCATCATCGCCGAATTCCTCGCCCCAGCTATTCTTGCAGATAAAGGCACCGTCACCCTCCGGCTGGATCGTGAAATTCTCCTTCGGGAAATTATCATCCCAGCCAACGACAACGACATCATGGTTCGGCGTCTCATCACCATCATAATAATACGCCGCATACTCACTCGAATAATACATGGAATAACTGTCCACATATTCCAGCGCCGAATAAATCGATGTCTCGATCGCGCCATACCGGAAAATCGCACTCTTGATCGTCTCGTCCTCACGCCCGTTGATGATCAGAGCCTCCTCCAGATGCTTCTCCGCGGTAAGATTCGGATCACTCATGCCATCGCCATATGGATCATCCTTCTCCAGCACCGGTCCCTGCCAAGCCGCCAGATACGCGATACTCATCGTATGCTCGCCGCCACTGTTCACATCCAGCGCATAACTGTTACACATCGACATGTGATCGACTGAGAAAATATCCTCCTCCATCGGAAGCAGCGTTGTCTCCAGCGCGCCAAGCGATGCAAATGCCCAGCATGTACCGTACCGTCCCTGATCACGCACCGGTGACACGCGCCCATAATCACGCATATCGTATTCCTCCGGCAATGGCGTCTCATCCGGCAGCCGCGCCAGATCAACCCATTTCTGATCGACATAATAATCAACCTCGTAGCTCAAATACTCTGCGATCTTGTCAATCGGCACCATCAGCCTGTCCTCTGCCTCATCCACATAGACAGCATCGCCAAGCTCCACCTCGGTTTTCTTATTGACCGTTGCCTTGTCCGAACCCACGGCAAGTGAAATGCTGTTGTCACCCTTCATGATCAGGACATTACCATCCGGATATCGCTGTACCGAGCACAAAAGCAGGCTGCGCAGGAATTCACCTTCCACCATCAGATGCATGTTGTCACTCACATAAAATGTGTAGCCGAACTCCTCCGTGCTTCCGCCGCCAACCGTGATGATCACATCATCCCCATTCATGCGGGAACGGATATTTGCCGCAAATGCATCGCTGCACGTCGCGAGCGCATCCGATTCATCAATCGTCTTGACCGGATTCCTTCCTAAAAAAAATGTAATTGTCACCAGCACTGCAACCAGCACCGGGAAAATCCAAAATCGTTTCAATGCTTAACGCTCTTTTCTACTGTTCTTTCGGCTCCTTATTCCTGGGTGGCTTCGGTCCCATAAACTGATAGAAATAGGACTTGATCATGCCGTTGTAAATCTTACGGTTTCGATCTGCCTTTCTTCCGATATATTTCTCTGCATCCTCATACGAAGTAATCAGGTACATTGACCAGTCTGGAAGGTTCGCGAAGCTCTCGCCGATTGTCTTGTACAGTGCCGGTAACGCTTCCTTTTCCTCCAGCCGCTCGCCATATGGCGGATTCGTAATGATAAATCCATAATGCTTCGGATGGCGCAGATCCTTCACGTCACGCGCCTGAAAATGAATATAATCTCCGACACCGGCTGCCTTCGCATTCGCCTTCGCACATTTCACGATCTCCGGGTCTAAATCATAACCCTGAATATTCATCTGCACATCGCGGCGGATCATATCCTCCGCCTCATCGTACGCGTTATACCACACCTTCTTCGGCACGACCTTGCCCCAGCAATCAGCGGTGAACTCCCGCATCATGCCCGGCGCGATATTGGCACCGATCATCGCCGCCTCGATTGGAAATGTACCGCTGCCGCAGAATGGATCGACCAGCACACGATCCTTGTTCCACGGCGTCAGCATCAGAAGCGCTGCTGCCAGTGTCTCTGAAATCGGTGCCTTTCCGACAAGTGTCCGATATCCTCGTTTATGCAGGGACGTTCCCGATGTATCCAGACCAATCGACACCTGATCCTTGAAGATAAACACACGAATCGGATACTCGTCCCCATCTTCCTCGAACCGCTCCACGCGGTATGTCTGCTTCATGCGCTCCACAATCGCCTTCTTCACGATGGACTGAATCGCACTCGCAGAAAAAAGCGCACTCTTATTCGTTGTCGCCTTCGTCACCCAGAACTTTGCATCCCGCGGAAGAAACTCCTCCCACGGAATTGCCTTTGTCCCTTCAAACAGTTCATCAAAATCCGTAGCCTGAAAGCTACCCATCTTCAGCAGAATACGCTCTGCTGTCCGGATAAATATATTTGCACGGGCAATCGCTGTGACATCTCCGCGAAATGTGATTCTTCCGTCCTCCACAGTCACGATCTCATAGCCCAGATCTAATATCTCACGCTTTAGCACCGACTCCAAACCAAAATGGCACGGTGCGATCAATTCATACATATTTTCCATGCTTGTATTTTTGCCCTTTCTTCCCCTGTTCCGATTTTTGAACATACTTAGTTGTATTGTAAATTTATCTTTGTACGAAGTCAACAAAATCGAACAATTTATTCTTACATTTTGCACATGTAAATTTTACCAAATCCTGCTAATGCCGGGTTTTTGTCAGCGCCCCACGATACCCGGAGATTCCCCCAACCGTGTTGATGACCTTATACCCTTTCTCTGTCAATATTTTTGCAGCCAGTGTGCTGCCTCCCCCGTTTGCGCAATAAACCAATATCACTTTTCCTTTCGGAAGAGAAATATTGCCTGCCTGTATTTCTTCCAGAGGCAGATTTATCGCCATCGGAATGTGACTTTTCGCAAATTCTTCGCTCGTTCGAACGTCAACGATGATTCCTCCATAGTTAAGAGCCTCACTCAGGATGTTCCGAATATTTATATTATGAAATCGCATCGCTCCGCCTCCTTTCTTCTTACTAATAGGATATGCGGAGCGTGCGGATTTGTGTCTGTGATTGCTTTCTGCTAGATGGTTTATTACAAAGAAAGAGGACCGCTAAACGGTCCTCTCGGAGGGGGTTTTTAGTAACAGTCTGTACTGTTACTTGAATTGTTTTTCTGGCTGTTCTTCTGACTATTCTTCATCTTGCTGTTTGAAGCTGTTTCCTTGTTTGTCTGATTGCTTCCTGTATAATTTGTCTGCTTGTTCTTCTGCTCGTTTGACTGATAATTTTTTTCTGCCATAACTAATCTCCTTTTTGCTTTGCAGGTTTCCCTGCATTTGTAATTGCTACATAGAGAAGTATACCCAGCCCACAGAATTTCATTCAGCCAAAATCAAAAAATTCACAAACGCAAGGCAAACACAGTTTCACGAATTACAATCCCTATCACAAACACAGGATTGCATCTAAGCAAACGTAAATCGGGTTGCGGATAATATTGATTTAATCGCAGACCATTGGAGCACAAGGCAGGAATAATTGCTTCAATGATTCGCTTTCAATAACGTAAATAGAGATGTCTATTGATATCAATTTATGCACAGACCGTTGAAGCACGCTGGCACTTAATGAGCGACGGTTCTCCGTCGCGAATTTAGTACCATTGCGTGCTGAACCGAGCGAAAGCGCGTCTGAGCATGAATTGAATATCATAGACATCTCTTTACCACTGTATTCCCTATGCGAATCACATTTATTGCAATTCATTCAAACTTGCAAACCGATACCCCTCTGCCTTCAGGTTTGCAATCACCTTTTCCAGCGCCCCAGCATTCGATGACGATACGTTGTGCATCAGAATGATTGCCCCGCTGTGATGATATTTATTGAAATGGTCGATCACGAAATCAACACCCGGCTGGTTGTTCACATCGAAATCCATATATGCCATGCTCCAAAAAATAGTTTTGAAACCAAGGTCCTGGGTGATTGCCAGTGTCCGTGCGCTATACTCACCGCATGGCGGCCTTAGGTACGGGTCCATCGCATATCCCGTTGCTTCTTTCATATAATCCGCGCATCCATTGACCTCCTGCACAATCTCCTCATAGGACTTATCCGGCATGCATATATGGTAGATGGTATGATTTCCCACCTGATGTCCTTCCTCCTTCATTCGTTTTGCTATGGCAACATTATCCCGGATGTAGGTCTGTGTCACGAAAAAGCACGCCGGAACATCTTCCTTCTTCAGGATATCCAGCATCTGCTCGGTATATCCATTCTCATACCCGCAGTCAAATGTCAGATAGACGACTTTTTCATTCTTCTTTGAAGCATTCTGATCCAAATAGTACGCGTCATATTCGGAGATATCGATTGTGTCATCACAGCCGCTTGGTCCGTGGTTCATATCCCGCCGGAACCACCATGAAAGCTTGGTGTTATCAAGACTTTGGTACGCCTCTTTTTCTTTCAAATGATTTTCAATCGGGTATGTCTGATACCGGCAGAAAACCTTCCTGCATTGGTCAAACATACTATGAATCGGCAAATCTCCATCCTCCTGCTCCGCATATCCTCCGGTTGTACCAGTCAACCCATCTTCCACATCACTCGTCGGATTCCCGGATGTATCCACTTGCTCTGATTCACTTCCATCCGCCTCCCCCGCGGATGCTCCATATGTAACAACACAAAAACTACCAACTACCAGAGAGATCAGAATCCCTGCAAGGCAAACCACTCCTTTCCATTTACAAACACAACGCGAACCATTTTTTCTTTCATTTCCTACATTATAGTTTCCCATCAAGAAAAGAACTCTGCCAAAAAGCGATTGAGCGTCTCCTCACTGGCGGCACTCTCTTTCTCCTGCATTGTCCCGCCTTCGGACTCTTCCCCGGATGCATCTGTCTGCGGTGATCCATCGTTGTCGGCATGTTCCCCTTTCTCCGCCGACATCTCCTGCTTCACTACAAAGGGACGTACCGCAGCCGCTGTCTGCTCTCGCGGTTTCGGAATCCGTTCCAGGTACCCGCGGATATTCGCTTTCAGGATTTCCACTTTATTATTTATAACCAATATATGATCAAGCACGAGCAAACATGCACATACTAAAATACTATTCGCTAAGAAAAACTGCATGTCCGGACTGCCTCTCCAGCTTGGATCGTAATACAGATACGCTCCCGCCATCGTGCCACAGACAACAAGCGACAGCACGGTTCCGCTCCGGTTCCAGAATTCCATCGGGCGCGTCAGGAATTTTAACCCCCTCACAAAGCTTTCTGCATACGCCTCCTCATCGCCTCCGCACAGTCCAAAGCCTTTTTTGTTTTCATATTGCCGGCACATATTGCGAAGCTTCTTTCGTTTTGTCTCTCCCAGATTTGTCGATGCTCGCACCATTTTACTCATGTAAGCATTTGCCAGTATCTTCATAAGCACTCCTAACACGCCTAACCCCCATAGTATGTAGACCCCGGTTGAAACTTCCATGATTTTTTGCAGCATACAAAATCCCTCCATTAAGATTTTTTGGACCGACAGCCTTTTTTCTCCTCACTGTCTGATGGCGATTATAGAGAAGGTGAACTTCAGAATGCAACCCCTGTTCGGTCGTAAAAATCCTTGTAAATGTGACAGAAAATATGGGTTTAAGGAACTTTATATTTATGCTATAATAGGAACGCGAAACGTATAATATAATTGTTACACACGAGAAAGGATGATACACAATGACATATAAGACAAAGGGAACCTGTTCCCAGATGATCGAGTTTGAGATTACAGATGGCAAGGTGCATAATGTGAAATTCACGGGCGGCTGTAATGGTAACTTAAAGGGCATCGGACAGCTTGTGGAGGGCATGGATGCAGAGGAAGTTATCAAGCGGCTGGAAGGCACAACGTGCGGATTCAAGAGCACATCCTGCCCGGATCAGCTTGCACAGGCATTAAAGCAGGCACTTCACGCATAGGTTAAAGGTATAAGTAGGAGGATCAACCATTCATGAAGCGTATTATATTAACCGGTGGCGGAACCGCTGGTCATGTAACACCCAATATGGCTCTCGTTCCAACCTTAAAGGAGCGCGGATATGATATTCAATATATCGGCTCTTATGATGGAATGGAGAAAAAACTGATTGAAGATATGGGCATTCCATATCACGGAATTGCAACCGGAAAGCTGCGCCGCTATTTCGATCTGCGCAACTTCTCTGATCCATTTCGCGTGATCAAAGGCTTCAACGAAGCGAAAAAACTGATGAAGGAGTTAAAGCCGGATGTTGTATTTTCCAAAGGCGGCTTTGTCTCTGTCCCTGTTGTTCTCGCCGCAAGTGCGAAGAAGATTCCATGTATTATCCATGAATCTGATATGACGCCGGGACTTGCAAACAAGATCAGTATTCCAAAGGCATCCAAGGTGTGCTGCAACTTCGCAGAAACAATGGAGAATCTTCCTGCAGGAAAAGCAGTTGTAACTGGTACACCGATCCGTCAGGAATTATTTGCCGGTGACGCTGTAAAAGCGATGACCTTCTGTGGCTTTACAGAGGTTCGTCCAACTCTTCTGGTAATCGGCGGAAGCTCTGGCAGCGTACGTGTCAATGAAGCGATCCGTTCATGTCTCCCGGAACTGACGAAGAAATATAACGTCATTCACCTCTGCGGAAAAGGAAATATCGACGAAAGCTATAACGGAACTGCGCATTATGTCCAGTTCGACTACATCAAGCAGGAGCTTGCTGACTTGCTCGCATTAGCAGATATCGTTGTCTCCCGTGCCGGTGCCAATGCAATATGCGAACTTCTGGCACTCCGCAAACCAAGCGTTCTGATTCCATTATCGCTTGCAGCGAGCCGGGGCGACCAGATCTTAAATGCACAGTCCTTCGACAAGCGCGGCTACGCCAAGCTGTTGTTAGAGGAAGACCTGACAAACGAGTCACTGCTTGCCGCAGTCAATGAAGTGTACGAAAATCACGATCATTACATCAAGGCAATGGAACTTTCCACGAAGTCCGACGCCATCACGATGATCTGTGATATGATTGATGAGTTAGCAAACAAATAAAAACAAAAGTCCCCTGAATGGCGCTCTGATCTGTTACAGTCAGACCCCGACTCAGGGGATTTATTTTTCTCACTCTTTTATACCGGCGTTCTTGAAAAACGCTCTTTTATCTTCTCAATTCCATCTATCACCAGACGATTTCGGAACAATATCATAATCGCGAAATATCCAATTGCACCAATTGAAACGGTCAACGCAATCGTCAGAAGATCCGAATACTGACTATGTGCACACCAGTTATAGCAACACACAATCGGAATACATGCAATCAAGCTTTGACCGAGCTGCCAGCCAAGCTTTGTGATCGGATACATATGCCGGGCTTTGATACTTGCATAAATGAAGATTGCCAGTTCCGCTGCAACCGTACTGGCTGCGGCACCGAATTTCCCATATACCGGAATGGTCAACGCATTTAAACAGACATTTGTGACTGCACCAATCACAACACCCATGGACGCCCACCGGTCTTTCCGGTGTATGATAAACAACTGATTGATCAGGAAGCTGTTAAAGGTTGCAACGATAACATTCAACATCAACACCTGCATCGTAGATGTTACACCCAGATATTTGCTGCCCGCAAACAAATGCAGCACCTGCCGACTCAGACAGAACATGCCAATCGCCATCGGAATATTAAAGAGCAATATAAGCCGCGCGGTCAGATCATTCAGATTCTCCGCCTGTTCCTCATCCCGCTCCATCATGTACGCGACGCGTGGACGAATTACCGCATATAACGCACTGAAGAATGACGTTAACACAGATGCAATCTTAATCGCTGCCGCGTAAAGTCCGACCTCGGTATCATCCCCGGTAATATAACCAAGCATAGAACGATCCATAACCAGATACACCGCCGACGCAACATCCAACAGGAAAATATACGACATCGGCTTCAAATGAATCCGCAGCTTCTTACTGATCCGCAACTTGAACTTCACGTATTTTCTTGCCCGGATAAAATTCATAATATTGGAGCCGACGCTGGAAATTACCATCGTCAACGCATATATCATGTAATCATCCTCTGATTTGACACATGTAAACAACATAACCACAGATATAATCTGAAAGATAAATGAACGAATCGTGATATACTGATATTCTTCGTATATATTATACAGCCACTCGACTCCGATGGTAGAAAGTATAATCGTCGTCGAAAAAAGCAGCATCAACGTCCGATATCCCGCAAGTTTGGGAATCGCAAGTGCAGCAAAAAAAAGCACATATGCAAGTGCAGAAGTCATCAGATTGATGGACAGCATATCACTTGCAAATTCATCCATTTTCTTTCGGTCATCCCGAATACGGGCACCCTCCCGGATTGCATAGCCGCCAATGCCAAACGCCTGCAACAACGTGAAGTATGTCATGTTCGCCTGCGCATAATCGACCTTACCGAGTGCCTCCGGTCCTAAAACTCTGGAAGAATACGGGAATGTAATGAGCGGTATGATCACACCCATCATCGTCCGCATCATATTAAATATGAAATTAACACCTAAGGATCGCTTCTTTTCCAACTTAATATTTCCCCTATCATCAATCTCTATAAAAAAGAAAAGCTGTCACATAAAACGTAACAGCTTTTTTTAAAATAATTCCTTTTCCAACTGGAAGATGAAACTGTCAAGCAGTTGCATACGCTTCGTATATTCTGCTCTGGCTGCATCTGTCTTGCATCTTCGAATCTTTGGTTTGTTATTTCTATAATAATTCTTGATCCTGTAATAGGCTTTCTTGTAACTTGCCTCATCCTCACATGCTGTCGCCATCGAATCCCACAGCACACTGATTGCTCCAACTTCATCGAGCAGATCGGCATCCATCACAATCTTACATTCCAGCGACAGATCAGCATCCGAATCCTTGTCCTCGTGAATCATAATAATCTCTCCCACGCGTCGGATCGTCTCCGGATCAATTCCAATGCTATCCATGTATTCTACAGCAAGCTCTGCACCAACTTCTCCATGTGGACGTTCATCATCCCATCCAATATCATGAAGCAAAGCTGCAAGTACGATCACATCCAGATCTCCGCCAAGCTTTGACTGCAGCTTGATGGCCCATCGATACACACGCATCGTGTGCTCAAACCGGCTACGGAATGGATAGTTCGAAGGCCTGCCGTTCTCAGAAGTCATCTTCTTCACATATTCAATTACTTCTGCATAATTTACACTCATGCCGTTGTTTTTGCCACCCGATTCTTTTGTTCTTCCCAAAGTTAGGTATCATTTACCTATCTCTAAAATGATACCATTTTTTTACCAAAAATACCACATGTATTTTATATTTTTTTAACCGTGCGGCTGGTGTTGTGAAGCTCTCATAAGCGTTACCACGGCAGTTAACTCAGTCCCGGCTGCCTCGCGGCGCACAGAAGGTTCTACTTAGTGCTGCTTCGTTCCCGACCTGACACGGTTCATAGATTCCTGTCGCGCAAGACCAAAACATCAACGCCACTTACCGTGGGCAGCCTCACAAGAAGACAACCCGAAACCAGCCATCACCCCCTCTGTAGCGGATTGAGGGTACAGGGCACCGCTATCTCCCCGGCTGCACGGAAATTTTATAACAAGTCCACGCATATCCATCGAAAAGTCTGTTTCTTATAAACCCCATATCGACAGATACTTCTTTAGTATATAAAAATAATTATGTAAAGTCAAGACATCCCATTATTTTCTTTTAACGCGGCTGCCTTCTTTTTTGCACGCAACTCCGCGAAAAAACCGGACATCATCGCTGAACATTCTGTTTCCATGATTCCCCGTGTTACTTCCACCTGATGATTAAACTGCTTCATATCAAGCAGATTTAAAATGGAACCGGCACATCCTGCCTTCGGATTCATACATCCGATCACGACCTTCGGAATCCGAGCCTGCACGATCGCCCCGGCACACATCTGGCAAGGCTCCAACGTCACATACATTGTGCAATCCTCCAGCCGCCAGTCACCCAGCACCTTGGACGCCTTTTTAATCGCCATGATCTCTGCATGCGCAAGTGTCGTCTTGTCCACGTTCCGCCGGTTGTAACCACGCGCGATCACCTTTCCTTCATAGACGATCACACATCCGATCGGCACATCACCATTCGCCGCCGCCTTCTTCGCAAGCGTGATCGCCTGCCGCATATATCGTTCATCCTCACTCAATTTCCTCATATTGTACCTCATTTCCGTATCATTTTATTGTCTGTTCCCATAAAATGTACTATACTGACCTCATGGCTGCATGATACAAGAATCGTTCCTGTATTCCACAGTCACAAACGTCAGAAAGGAGACGCTCATGGGACCACTGATAAAATATACAAATCGCTTAATCCTGCGCGTAGAAAATGAATCAAAAGCCAAACAAGTCTTAGATCTCTATCTGCGCAATCGTCTCCCATTCGAGCAGTACGAGCCAACGCGTCCGGCATCCTTTTACACGCAGGACTACCACTGGTCTTCCCTGCACCGCGAATACATCGCTTACACGATGGGAACCTTCCTGCGTTATTACATCTATTTAAAAGACCGCCCGGATAAGATCATCGGCGCTATCAATTTCAATATTTTTCGCACCTCCCGCGAACCATACGCTGAGATCGGCTACAAAATTGACGCCCTCTATCAGAACCGCGGCATCGCATATGAAGCCTGCGAAGCGGCGCTCTATGTACTTGAACATGACTACCAGATTCACCGCGTCGATGCCCGCATCCACCCGGAAAATATTGCGTCCATCACACTCGCGACGAAGCTTGGCTTCCGTCCATTACAGTTTGAGCCGCAAAGTGCAAACATCTTAGGACACTACGTTGACCTGATGCGGTACACGAAGCTTCTCTGATTCTACAATTTCAGATACCCAATAACCAAAATTCCCGGTCAGAATCTTCGTTTTCCGCACCGGAATAAACACACGGAATCCAAACATATTCGCCAGATACCGTTCTTTGTTCGTGAAGATTCCAGGAACTCCGATCACATGCAATTCTGCCTTATTCATCTTCACCTTTCCAAGCATCAGATACTGATATTTGTAATACCCATGTGCAAGAAAACTGTTCACGCCCAGCTTCCAGTTCGCCATATCCAGCTTCCCGATATCCTGCGGCGCGATCTTCACGCCATCGACAATCTGACTTCCTGCAAAAAGCGGTAACTTTGGATATGTCGTAAGCATTTCCTCATACCCATTTGCCATGTCCGAAGGAAGTGGAATCTGTGGGATTTCCTCGACAGGTTCCTCTTGCGGCTTTGTCCCGGCACCTGCATATTCCAGCACCGGTTCTTCCTCTTCCACAAGCTCGTCCTGCCTGTCCGTCACCTGCACCTGCCGCAGATCATACCGCTCCGTCGACCAGATACCGGCTAAAATCTCACCGTCGTCACACACGAAATACACACCATCGTATTCAGGAAATGCTACACCATCTCCTAGCGGGTTGCTCCACGGAAGCTCCACACTTGTCAGGATCGTATCGCGTTCTCCCGCCGCGAACTGCACCGCTGTAAATGGCTTCGCCTGTCCATGCCACAGCAGATACGCATAACACGTACACGCATATTCCTTGTACATTTTCATCCCCATTCGTATTCTCGTCACATCCGTATCTTTGTTGCTGATTCTCTGTACCTTGATGAATCCGGCAATCTCGCATCGCACATACTCGCGATACCGGTAAATATAAGACACCCATCTCCTCTGCTGCATCACAGACCACGCTCCCCCTTCATGCATTAATACGTACTATATATGTATGCAGAGGGTTGTCTGTTTATCACAAATTTTTTACGACATAATATACATTTATACGACGCCACACACCCACAGTATCCCCTGCGCGAATACCGCTATAACTGTGATCTACGCTACTCACACAACAGATCGGAAAGCTCCGCGAACTGCGCAAGTGTCAGTGCCTCGCCGCGGATGCTCTCAGAAAGTCCCATCTTCCGAAGTGCTTCTACAACCGCATCCTTGCTGATTGATAATTCGGCGGAGTTATTGATCCCGTTTTGCAATGTTTTCCGGCGCTGATTGAACGACGCACGGATCAGCTTGAACATGAATTTCTCATCCTTCACGACGATTTTCGGCTCTGTATGTCTTGTCAACCGGATTACCGCAGAACCGACATTCGGACGCGGCATAAAACAGTTCGGTGGTACATTTGCCACGATATACGGCTCCGCATAATACTGCACCGCAAGCGACAATGCACCATAGTCCTTGCCGCCCGGACCTGCCTGCATCCGCTCGGCAACCTCCTTTTGCACCATGACCGTGATTGATGTTGCAGGGATATGATTCTCGAACAGTCCCATGATGATCGGCGTCGTAATATAATACGGAAGATTCGCCACGACCTTTACCGGTCTGCCGCCGGTTAATGCCGCGATATCCACCTTCAGGATATCTTCATTTACGACCGTCACGTTATCATACTCCGCAAGTGTCTCGGCAAGGATCGGGAGCAGATTCTTGTCGATTTCGACCGCGAATACTTCCCCTGCCGCCTCGGCTAAATACTGTGTCATCGTGCCGATACCCGGACCGATCTCCAGCACGACATCGTCCTTTGTGATCTCTGCTGCCCGGATGATCTTCTCGATCACATGCCCGTCGATCAGGAAATTCTGGCCAAACCGCTTCTGGAACGCGAAATTATATTTCTGTATGATCTCTATTGTAACCTTGGGATTACTAAGCTTTTCCATTCTATCTCCATTTCTCTACTTCTGAATTTTATACATCTGGTGCGCATTTTTCCATGTCTCTGCATACACCTCATCCACCGGAATCTGCTTGATATCAGCGATCGCCTGTGCCACATAGGTAAGCTTCGATGAATCATTGCGCTTGCCGCGGAATGGCTCCGGTGTCAGGTATGGTGCATCCGTCTCAAGTACGATATTTGACAGCGGAATATATGCCACTGCTTCCTTTAATTTCTTCGCATTCTTAAATGTCACCACGCCACCAATGCCAAAATAAAATCCCATATTCAAGAAGTCTCGTGCACTCTCCTTCGAATACGAATAACAATGGATCACACCGCCAATCTCCTCTGCGCGGGAAGCCCGCATGATCTGAATTGTGTCCTGCGCCGCATCCCGGCTGTGGATCGCGATTGGCAACTTTAACTCGCGTGCAATATCCATCTGTCCGGCGAACCATTTGTGTTGCAATGCCTTGTCCGTTTCTTCATAATGATAATCGAGTCCGATTTCACCGATCGCCACGATCTTGTCATGCTTTGCAAGCTCCTTCAGACGCTTGACATTATCAGGATTCTCCAGTTCCGCAACTTCCGATGGGAATATACCAACCACACCGTACAGATTCTCGTATTTTTCTGTCATCCGAACCGTCTCTTCACTCGCCCTGATATTCGTTCCGATGTTCGTCACCGCGTGTACGCCCTGTGCCGGAAATCCAGCCAGAAGACGCTCGCGATCGTCATCAAAACTCTCATCATCATAATGTGCATGTGTATCAAATATCTGAATCATTTCATTTATCCTTGCCTTACCATAATAATTGCGTTTATTTTACCCTACACCAGATGTTCGTGCAACCCCAGTCGTAAATATCTGTGCATCTATCCTCCGTCCTGCATAAATTCGCCACAATATTCGAGAATTTATTTGGTTCCGCTATTGAAATCCCTCTGTAAATTCGGTAAAATGAACATTAGGTATATGTTACGCACAAGGAGGAGCATTTTATGACTATAAATGATTATTTAGATATGGAAGCACTTGATAACATCCTAGAGCAGTGGGCGGCTGCAACACACATGATCGCCGTTGTTCTCGATGATGAAGGTAACTTCCTTTCCAACAAGCTCGGATTTTCCAGAAATAATGTAGAAGCATTTGGCGAGAGCATCGAAGTCGATGACGTCGAGGTTGCAACGGTTGTTGGCGGTCCTTTGGATGAGGATACAGACGAAGAAGTTGTCGAAGCTGCTGCTGCCATTCTGGTTGCCGCTATCCAGAATCTCTTAGAGGCTGGCTACCGCAAGAAGAAATACGAGGAAGCAATCGCTTCTTTCAATGAAGAGATCGCTGGTGCTGCTGCCTTGATCAAGGAGCTTGCCGGAAAATCGCAGGGATTAAAGAAGATTGAGAATAAGCAGAATATCCTTGCACTGAACGCTTCGATTGAGGCTGCACGTGCAGGCGAAGCCGGACGCGGATTCACCGTTGTTGCGCATGAGTTTGGTAAGATGGCACATGAATCAGGTGTTATCAACGACTCCATTCAGAAGACATTACAGAAGCTTGATGCATCCATCAAGAGCTATGACGCTGAATAAACAGCAGGGATTTGAGGATGTGAAAACTTTTTCACAATTAGAACATATTTTAGACACAATTTATTGTTATAGTATGCATTGTAAGAGCTTTTCATATATTTGAATCCTCTCTCCCCTCAAACAAGTGGCGAATTAATTCCCTCCCCGGTTTTTCTCGCCACTTGTTTTCTGTTTATTCCTAATTCACTCACATTGAATTTAATTTGTGAAACGCACATGAATTTGTGTATATTATACCCGCCTCCGTTTCTGCAAATATACGATGTATTGGAACTAAGAAGTACTAGATGTTCTGATATACATATTATACCGTACGCAACCGCCGCCAATTCGCCATCCGTGGCTCAGTGGCGGCTTGGTTGAACATCGTGTTCAACCATTGCTGCATACTTACAGAACATCAAGAACTTCTAAGTCCCAAACATATCTATATTTACAGAAACGGAGACGGGTAAATACACAAATTCAAAGTGCGTTTTCACAGATAAATCAATATCATCAAAGAAAGGAAATATATCATGATTAACGAATTCTACAAGGATATGACAGGAAAAGGTTCCGTTATCCGCCAGTTCTTTGACTATGCGAATAAAAAGGGCGCTGAAATTGGCATGGAAAATATCTACAATTTCTCTATTGGTAACCCTTCCGTTCCTGTGCCACAGGCATTTACAAATCGCATGATCGAACTGTTACAGACCGAAGATCCGGTGAAGCTGCATAGTTACAGCCCATCGCTTGGACTTCCATCTACAAGACAGGCGGTTGCCGATTCTTTGAATAAGCGTTTTGGCATGAACTACACGATGGATCACATCTTCATGACGAGTGCAGCAGCCAGTGCGCTGGCACATGCGCTTCGGTGCGTGACAAAGGATGGCGATGAGGTTATCACCTTTGCACCTTATTTCCCGGAATATGTTCCTTATGTGACAGGAACCGGTGCAAAGCTTACCGTGATTCCTGCCGACATCACCACATTCCAGATCAATTTTGAGGAATTTGAGAAAGCCCTGAACCCGAATGTACAGGCAATCCTCATCAACTCTCCGAATAACCCATCTGGTATCGTTTATTCAACTGCCACGATCACAAAGCTGGCGGATATCCTGCGTGCAAAAGAGAAGGAATACGGACATCCGATCTACCTGATCTCCGATGAACCTTACCGTGAGATTGTATTTGCTGGTGTGGATGCACCATTTATTTCCAAGTTATACGAGAACACGATCTGCTGTTACTCATTCAGTAAGTCCGTGTCTCTGCCAGGTGAACGTATCGGTTACATGGCAGTGAACCCAGCCTGCGAAGACGCAAAGCTTCTCGTACTTATGGCTGGTCAGATCTCCAGATTTACCGGACACAACTGCCCACCTTCCATCATCCAGATGGCTGTGGAGTCTGTGCTTGACCAGACAAGTGACCTGTCAATCTATGAGACGAACAAGAATATTTTATATAAAGAATTGACACGCATCGGCTACGAGATGGTTGAGCCGGGCGGAACCTTCTACATGTTCCCACGCGCCTTGACGGAAGATGCAAATGAATTCTGCTGGCGCGCAGCCAAAGAGCTGAACCTGATCATCGTACCGGGTGACAGCTTCTTATGTCCGGGACATTTCCGAATCTCTTACTGCGTGACAACGGATATGGTCGAAAAAGCCATTCCTTTGTTTGAAAAACTTTACAAATTATATAGATAATTTCCATGTTTTTCTGTATAATGAAGTTTGGTTTAATAGGAGATACATAATTAGGAGGACAAGAATATTATGGCAGAAGAAGCTGGCGCAAGTAAAAAGCCAAAGAAATACACGGGGATCCTGCTTCATCCAACCTCACTTCCGGGGCCTTACGGCATCGGTGAGCTGGGTGCAAGCGCTTATAGATTTGTTGATTTTCTGGAACGTTCGGGATTGAACACATGGCAAGTACTGCCACTCGGACATACCGGATTTGGAGATTCTCCATATCAGCCTTTCTCCGCATTTGCGGGACAGCCGCTTATCATCAGTCTGGATCATCTGAAGGAGTTACATCTTCTTTACGACGAAGACTTCCGGGATATGCCGGCATGGAACGCAGAGCAGATCAATTATGGTGAGTTGATTGAGTTTAAGACAGGGCTTTTGAAGCTTGCTTATTCCCGTTTTCACGACGAATCTTTATCTGATGGTATCCATGACGATCCGGAGATGAAGCAGGCGTACGATAATTTCTGCGAGACATCTGTCTGGCTGGAGGATTACGCATTGTTCATGGCAGGCAAGGACTATCATCAGGGCATGCCTTGGTACATGTGGGAAGATAACCTGAAGAAACCAACCAAGAAGCAGAAGGAAACATGGGCGAAGAAGCTCGATACCGAGATGGGCTACTACAAGTTCATCCAGTTCTTATTCTATTATGAATGGACGACCTTGAAGAAATACGCAAACGATAAGGGCATTTCCATCGTGGGCGATATCCCGATCTTCATGGCTTGGGACAGTGTGGATGTATGGGCAAACCAGAGCCTGTTCCAATTAGATTCCAAGGGGTACCCAACCGTCGTTGCCGGAGTTCCACCGGATTATTTCTCAGCGACCGGACAGTTGTGGGGCAACCCGCTATACAACTGGAAGAAGCATACCGAGACCGGTTATGAGTGGTGGCTGAACCGTATTCGTTACCAGCTGACACTCTGCGATTTCCTGCGAATCGACCATTTCCGTGGTTTCGATAAATATTGGGCGATCCCTTATGGCGAAGAAACCGCCATCAACGGTAAATGGGTAGAAGCACCGGGTGTAAACTTCTTTACACAGCTTGAAGCAACCCTCGGTTATCATCTTCCGATTATCGCCGAAGATCTTGGCGAGATCGATGATTCGGTTATCGAGCTTCGCGACAAATTCGGTCTGCCGGGCATGAAGGTATTGCAGTTTGCATTCGAGAATCCGGAGGAAAATGATTTCCTTCCACACAACTTTGTTCGTAACTGTGTCTGCTATACAGGTACACACGATAACGATACAACCCTCGGCTGGTACAAGCACGCATATGAAGCTTCCAAAGACAAGCTGCGCCGCTACTTCTCAACCGATGGTTATGACATCTGCTGGATTATGATCCGTGCATGCTTTGGCTCTGTTGCCAACATGGCAATCGTACCAATGCAGGATGTATTATGCTTAGATTCCTGGGCACGTATGAACACACCGGGTGTCGGAGAAGGAAACTGGGCATGGAGATACAAAGAAGACGCACTGACACATAAACTTGAAGCAAGATTATATGAAACCTGTAAAATGTTTGGACGATAAGAGGTGTATCTATGAAGACATTGGGAGTTGGAATCGTATTGATGGTGGCACTGTTCTTCTGTCTGCCATACCATCTCTACATGAAACAATTATGGAAGAAAAATCCTGAGAAATCATGGGAAAAAGCACGCAAGTTTGTATCCGGCTTCTTCCGGTTTGAACTGAAACTGTCCGGATGCAAGGTGAACGTCATCGGAAAAGAAAATATACCGCAGGACGGACCGGTGTTATTCGTCGGCAACCACCGCAGTTATTTCGACATTCTGATCTATCATGAAGCAATCGGCAAGCCACTTGGCTTCCTTGCGAAAAAAGAAATGGAAAAGATTCCGCTTCTCCCACTGTATATGCGGGATATCGGATGTCTGTTCTTAGACAGAGAAGATATCAAGCAGGGCTTATCCGTGATCAAGCAGGGAACGGAATACATGAAGCAGGGACATTCGATGGTCGTATTCCCAGAGGGAACCAGAAACCAGACCGACACACTTCTGCCATTTCGCGAGGGCGGATATAAGATGGCAGAGAAATCGAAATCCCCGATCGTTCCGGTATCGATCTGCCGTTCCGATCTGATGCTTGAATCTGCACCAAAGAAACGGATTCACAGCCATAGCGTAACGATTGAATTCGGAAAGCCGATCTATCCTTGTGAACTTCCTCCAAAGGAACGCAAGGAGCGATATGCAGAGTTTCCACAGCTTATACAGGATATGTATGATAAAAATAACATTTAGAGGAGGATTTGAACCATGCCTTGGTGGTTAATCATGATTATTGTCATCGTGGTAGCACTTGCGATCATGTTCGTGTTATACAGAGTCGGTGACAAATTACAGAAGAAACAGAGTGCACAGAGAGAACAGATGGTAGAGGCGGCACAGCCGATGAATATGTTGATCATCGACAAGAAAATGCTGCCAATGAAAGACGCCGGACTTCCAAAAATGGTGATGGAACAGACACCAAAGCGTTACCAGAAAGCAAAGCTTCCAATCGCAAAGGTCAAGGTTGGTCCACAGATTATGAACATGATCTGTGATGATGCGATCTTCGACGAGCTTCCAACCAGAGGCGAAGTAAAAGCGATGGTCAGCGGCATTTACATCATCAGTGTAAAGAGCGTCCGTGGCAAGAAGGTAGCTCAGGAAGAAGAAACTGGCAAGAAGAAGAAAAAGGGCAACTGGCGTACACGTATGCGGAAACGTCAGGTTGAAATGCAGAAGCAATTGAACGCAGAAATGCTCGAGAAAGCAAAATCCAAGGGCAAGGCAAAAGACAAGCCTGTTGAGAAGTCCAAGGAAGAGCTTCGTCGGGAGAAAGAAAGAGCGAAAAAGATCAGTGACAAGATGTAAAAATCAACCGGCAAAATTGAAAGATATTATCGGTTCCTTTGCACCGTTTCTGATTGCAGTATTGGCGCAGTATGTATTGAATTTCATCGATGTTGCAATTCTGTTCTTCAAGAATATGCGTTCCGATGAGAAATCAAACAGCGAAAATACGATTGGCAAGATCTTACAAATGGATTATAACCAGCCTATGAATCAGGCGTACCTCGTGCTTGCACAGCATATTGTATTTCTGATTTGTTTCGGGGTCTGGTATTACCGCATATTTTATCGGGGAAATATCGTTTCCACAGACGAATCTTTCGAAGATAATACAAAAGGACGCATGAAAAATATTTTTTCATGCGTCTGTTCTATACGGACTCCATTTTTATTGCTTGCTGGTGTTGCAATTCAGATCATGGTGGACGGAATCCTGAATCTGGTAAGTCCCCTCTTCCCGGATACCTTTGCAGCCTACTATGAACTTGTATCCAAGACGGTCGGTGTGAACCGTGCAGTCCCGATGATGATCGCGACCTTTGTAATCGCCCCGATCGGCGAAGAATTGTTCTTCCGCGGAGTGATCATGGGCTATGCGAAGCGCTACATGCCACCGGCTTTCGCAATCCTGTTTCAGGGTGTACTTTTCGGGTTGTATCACGGAAACATTGTACAGGGCATCTATGCATGCATCTTAGGATGTCTGCTTGGATTTGTGGCTTACAAGGCGAACACGCTCCTCGCAAGCATGATCCTGCATTTCAGTATCAACCTGAGTGTACTATTCATTCCATCCGTATGGTTTGAGGAAACGGTACGATGCGGTATTATCACGGCTGGCGCGTTAGTGCTTACGGTGCTGTTCGTATGGCTGGCGATGAGAAAAAAGAAAGAAAAGAAAAATACAGAAAAATAAAAGAACCGGATGGATTTACATGATTGTCGTAAGTCCATCCGGTTTTCTATGCTTGCTTAATCATCTGTATGTCATACTTATTCCGCTAAATTATGTACATGCACCTTCATCTTCCGCTCCATCGGCGACTCATTTCCCATCTCCATGGTATATTGCAGTGCAAGGCGCAGGGAAAATTCCTCTGCCAGAACGGCTGCCTCATAATCGATACCCTCTGCCGTATGCAGGAAATGCTTCGTCTGCAAGGTCACCGGAATCGAACCGTAGCCAGTTGCATATTTCGTATGATGCGTTAACCCATGCTCATATACGAAGTCCGAATTCAATTCGCCACTCCGCGTCACACGGAGCTGATTATTCGAGAAAATCATCGTACAGCGTGTCTTGTGTCCATCCCCGGACACATCCTCCACATAGGTAAGCTTCATCCCCTGTTCGGTCATGCTTGCCAGCGCAGTTGCCTGCGAGCGCATCACTTCACCAGTCTCCACATCTACATTTTCAAACTCAATTACTGCTTTCATTATGGACGTTCCTTTGCCATCTCGATCAGAGTCTCTACCAGACTCTCAATCGAATATCCCTTATCCTTCCAAAGCATTGGATACATACTGATGGAAGTAAAGCCCGGCAATGTGTTGATCTCGTTAAATACAACCTCGTTCGTATCCTTCTCCAAGAAGAAGTCTACACGTGAAAGACCGAATCCATCCAGCGCATTGAAGATTGCAACCGCATCCTTCTGCACTTCTGCCTCTTTTCCGTCCGGAAGATCAGCACCAATTACAGTCTTAGACTCTGCATTGTTGTACTTTGCATCGAAATCGTAGAATTCTGCTGCCGCAAGAATCTCGCCCACGCGGGATGCCTTTGTATTTTTACCATAACCAAGGACAGCGCACTCAATCTCTCGACCGACGATCGTCTCCTCAACCAGAATCTTATAATCATGCTTTGCAGCTTCCTTCAGGGCAACAACCAATGCTGCACGGTCATCTGCCTTGGAAACACCCTTGGAAGAACCTGCCTTGGAAGGCTTTACAAATACCGGATAAGAAAGCTTTGCTTCGACGCGGGCTGTCACCTCGTCGATATCATCCAATTGTTCTGCCAGCACCGGCACATAAACAGCCTGACGGATCCCCAGTGTATCAACTACCAGCTTTGTATAGAACTTATCCATAGAAGCAGCAGAAGCGAACACACCACATCCGACATATGGGATATCCGCCATCTCAAACAATCCCTGAATCGTTCCATCCTCACCATACATGCCATGCAGTACCGGGAAGATCACATCAATCGGCTGCACCTTCATCATATCGTCCTGCGAAATGATAAGTCCGCCCTTTGTATCCGGGGAAATAATTGCAGAAACAGGACTTTCCTTCCAGCTTCCGTCCTCAATGCCTGCGATATCCTCTACAAGCTTCCACTCACCGTCTTTTGTAATTCCGATCAGAAACATATTGTATTTCTCAAGATCTACTGCTTTGGCAATTGTAACAACTGACACGCAGGATACTTCATGCTCGGATGAGCGGCCGCCAAATATAACTGCTAGATTCTTTTTCATGGTTTTTGCCTTTCTTTATGTAATGGTTTTATTCCGCAATTTACGAGGTTCTAATTTATTCTCCGAGTTGGACGATAATACAAAATTCTACGCAGACGCGCTCTCGCTCAGAGAAACACATAACGGTACTAAATTCGCTGCACCAGCCAGATAGCTGGCACAGCTTATTAAGTACCGATGTGTTTATATGGTCTGCTTAAGAATTTGTATTATCTTTCAACTCGATATACATTTCTTCTCGTAAATTGCTATAAACAAACTAACTTTATATAGTATTCAAAATATGAATACATTATGTTTTATTATAACAACTTAGAAGGTATCCTGCAACCATTCAAGAATCTTTAACTTTACTTTGATATCACCGGGCTTTATGTCCCGCTTCACGAATAATTTCTCGTAACTTTCTTCGTCGAGTGCCTGTGCGATTTTCTCTGCATCTGCCGAATCGACAACTGCCCCCGCGTCCATCGTGTAGCACATCATCGGATACAGCATGCACCAGAAGTTCTCGCCTTTTGCCTCACCGATATCTATACGCAGTGCCCGGTAGGTTCCCGCTGGGAGTACCAGATCCCCATATTCCCGAATCGGGAATTCCTCTCTCGTAATATATGCTTTTACATCGTAATGATAGCCTGCCTCCTCGACAACTGCACGCGCAGTGTTGCGGATTTCCGATAAATTCTGCGCCAGATACAAGATTGCTTCACTGTCATTTTCTGCTTTCTGCAGATCTTCCGCAAGCAAGGCAAGCACTGCATCCCGCACCTCATATTTCAAAGCAAGATCTGTCTCACTGTCACTGTTTGCACGCACATGGAACCGCACCACAACATCTTCCGGGCTTTTTAGTGCATCCTCATAGACATCCGCACAGATACCGCTTTTTTCTGCAACATCATCCACATCGCCTGACAGACTCTCTGTTTCACCGCTATCTACAAACACAGCTTCAAGATCTGCCTGATCTTCATCGCTAATTTTCTGACCTGCAAATAGCATTTTCATATTTCCCTCGCGAAACAGACTGACGACATCACGGACACTCCCACCTCCTGCAATGTGCAGCACACTCGTAAGTAAGATCCCACCACATACTCCAAGCAGGATTCCGACCATTGCTCCTTTTAGAATCTTATACCCCATAACGAACTCCTCCATCGAAAGTTGATTTCGTTACAAGCTTTCCCTTCCGTAAGCAGCTTTAATCATTTCCCGCAAAATATATTTCGCGCCATCCGTTTCCATCATGACCGGAATTGATTTCGAGATTCCCGACCGGTGCCCAAGCTCCAGCAAAAGTGGATGTATCTCCTGCCCCGTCATATCTGCCGCGATCTGCTTCATATGCCCGAAATCCAACTGCCGCTCGTTCTCTCTCTGGTACAGATCTGCTGCCATCGCAAGACTGTCCGCCTGCACATGGTAGAGCGTCTGATTGATGCTGTTTTCCCCTTCGTACCCGGCGATATCTGCAATCACAAATGTAAACTGATATCCGTCCTTCGCAGTTTCCACCTGCATTTCCTGCACATAATCCCGGTGCTCCAACGTTTCCTTTTTCTGTTCTATCGCAGTAAAATCATTTTGCACAAATTGTCTGCCAAGCTTTTCATCTCCGATCAATACACTGCCGATTGCAGCCAGCACAGTCAGACAGACAAAACCGATTCCCCATTTCACGCGTTTTTTCGTCTTTACCCACATGACGATCAACGGAAATACAATGCCGATCGCAAGGTCTGCATACAGGAAATACCGCATGCCATATTTTACGGCCGATTCAAACTGCATTCCATACGCAAACAGACACGCACCCGCGAACATCACCACAAATGTCACAACACGTCCACTTTTCTGCTTCACTTCACACAGCGAATACAGGAAGTCCCGCGTCTGATGCAGATAGCCGCTCACAACTGCAAACACACCGATAATCCAAAATGCCATCACCGGATAGTCAAGCCGCGCCACCGCCCCGCCAGGAAAAGAAGCCGCTTCCATTACATTGAACGATGCCGTCGTGTCGCTTGCCGTCCAGCCATAGCCAAGGATTGCCACGATGAACAGATACGAAAATACAATGGTAAATAAAATCCAGACAAGCAGCCAGATTCCCCCCATTCGGTCTTTCTCCTTCACGCATGGGCAACTGTAGAGCTGCAATTCCAGTGGCGACAATGCCAGAAGGATTGCGTATGCACCCTTGAACACGTCCGATACCTCCGACTGTGATGTGATTCCCTGCATGATGGCGCCGATATCAATATTCGATACCGAGAACACAACGATCAATATGAGTGGTACGACCATCCACCCAAACAAAAATTCAAACATCCGTCCGCGTCCTTCCATCGACTTGGACGCACCATACAATGTGATTCCAAGAAATGGCAGGAAGATCCACCATACGGAGAAGCTTTGCAACAAATAGCGTTGCAAAATCATGGAGAAAAAGACCGCGATAAGCGTCGCACGCAGCAGATACCGTAAGGCATACAGCACGTCCAATATACCGGCAGTCCATCCCATATGATTCCGAATCGCATTGATATAACCGCATGGAACAAAGTCCGCAAGATACAGCATCAACGCGCCATAGAGCACGACAAATGCGAGCCCGACCACCAGTGCCAGCACATGATATTTGCCCGCAAGTGACAATGTGATATACGGAATCATCATCATACTGATCGTGACACATTCAAGATAGCTCATCCGGAACCATTGCCGTTTGGAGATTTTACCGTCCGCCAGATTCATGCTTTTCTTCCTCCTCTCCCGCTGCCTTCGTCACATGGGGTTTCAGCCCGGGTATCGCCCCCTCACTCTGTTCGGCGGCAGGTCGGCTGAAACCATTCGTAGCATGTGACTTCGTCACATGGGGTTTCAGCCTCATACGTTCCTCCTCGCGTGCGAAGATCGGGCGTTTCCGCATCCACGAGATCGGTGCCCGCAGCACAAAATCCTGATTTGCATAGGCGCGCTTGCCACTTCCGGCGACAATCGGATACATATATGGGATGCCGAAGCTCATCAGCCCCGACAGATGCACCGCGATTACCAGAAGCGCCAGAATATATCCATACAAGCCCCAGATGGCAGACGGAATGATCACGAAGAATTTGAGCAGACGGAATACCGATGCGAACTCTTCATTCGGAATCGCAAAGCTTGCAATCGCGGTCAATGCTACAACGATCACGACCATCGTGCTCACGATGCCCGCCTCCACTGCCGACTGTCCAACGATCAATCCGCCGACGATACCGATCGTGTTGCCAAGCGGTCCCGGCAGACGTATCCCCGCTTCGCGCAAAAGCTCAAACAAAAACTCCATCAGGATTACTTCCACGACCACAGGAAATGTCACCATGCTCCGCGCTGATGCGATTGCATACAGAAGCTTCGTCGGGAGAATATCACTATGATACACGGTAATCGCAATATAAAGTCCGGGCAGGGACACCGCCAGAAATGCCGCGACATACCGGATAATCCGCGCAAATGTCCCGACCGCCCAGCGATTGTAATAATCATCGGACGTCTGCAACAGCATGTTCAAATTACACGGTGCCAGAATCACCTCCGGCGAATTGTCAAATACGATTGCCACTCTGCCTTCCGTGATACCTGCCGCCACCTTATCCGGTCTGGTTGTCGACTGAAACGTTGGAAACGGAGAATACCAATTTTCCATCAAATGCTGCGCCATCCCGCTATCATAGATGGCATCAATATCATAGCGATGCATGTCCTCCCGCACGCGCTTAACCAGCTCCTCCGACGCTACATCTGCCAGATACACAAGCGCATAGTCCGTCCGTGTGCGCTCCCCAATCGTATCCTGCTCCACGCGCAATTTTGCATCCTTGATCCGCCGCCGGATCAACGCGGTACTCTGCCGGAATCCCTCATTAAAGCTGTCCTTCGGTCCACGCATGCCCGCTTCTGTATCATTTTCAGAAATTCCTCTAAGTGGTAATTTCTTCGACGATACGATCATTGACCTCGCATAACCATCAATGAAGATCGCCGTATCACCCTTCAGAATCGAACCGACGGTTTTATCAAAGGAGGTTTCCTCCTTGATATCCGCCGTCTGAACCTCCTGATATAAGATGCTGTCCCAGACATCCTTCGCCGAATTTCCGCGCCATTCATACGAAAGCGGCTTCAGGATTGTCTCCTCGATCATGCCGTTATTCGTCAAGCCATCGATATATACAACATGCATATACACCATGCCCTCCGCCCGCTCCATCGCGAAAGACTTCTGCACTACATCCCCACAGTTTTCAAACAGGATGCCGAGCACCTTTTTATTCTCAGCTAAGCTCCGCCGCAGAGGCACCTTGAGCTTGTTGTTATCATCATACAGATCTTTCCAGTCCATAAAAAACCTCCAAACTATACATAAGCTAGTATGTATGGTTTAGAGGTTTTTATGCAGAACCACATGTGCCGTTGCTGTTTGTCTCTCAAAGGAAAGTTCAAACTCTCCATCATATTTTTGCACGATTTTATGTACATTATGTAGTCCAAATCCGTGCCAATCCGGATTCTTCGCTGTCTCGGTAGACGATTCCCCGTCCGGCAAAATCGTATTTACACAGTCAAAAAATATCAGCTTCTTGTATGTTCCAATCGTAAGATGAATCTTCCGTTCTCCCATATCCAGGGGGATTTTCTCAACGGCTTCCTTTGCATTTTCCAGTATGTTCGACAAAAGGAAACACAGATCTAAATCCTCAACACCAAGCTCCTGCGGCAGTCGTCCCTGATAAGTAAATTGAATCCGCTCCTTCAAGATCACAGCTCCAAGCACGCCCGAAATCACAGCATCCACAATCCGATTCTGGGAATATATGCATGTCGATGGCTCTGCTTCCATATGATTCCAACTATCGACCATCGCAGTCGCTCGTGTGATTTCTCCCTTTTTGAGCAGGTCCTGCACCGTCTGCATCATGTGCCGAAATTCATGCTGTCGCGCCCGCGTTTTCTCATTTTTCTCATACAACTGTACATAATAATCTCTGGTCAGCTTCTGTTCCCGCTCAAATATTCGTATTTGCTCTGCCTGTCGGTCGCTCCTTTTTTTCAGCTTTCCTATGTAGATCAAATACGCACATACAATAACAGCTGAGCCAAATAACATCATAAGTACAACATAGGTCTCGCCTGCCACGTTTCTGATCTCCCCATCCCCTACAATATAGGTCAGAAATGAAACCTGAACTGCCGCAAGTATGCCTCCCGCGAACAACACCCAAAAATTGCGGTTTACAAGCGTCCACACATCCGACTTTTTCTTTTGCAGCTTATAGATCAACGCCCACAAAAAAAGTCCCGGCAATGAACAGATTCCATCCATGATCGGATCGGAAAACCCGAGGTCATTGACACTTACATTTGCTAAAAGTGCAATGCATACATATAGAATTGAATCCACGACCTCTACGATCATATAAGACAACACATATGCCTTTATGGATTCTCGTATAGATCGCCGCTTCCAGATATAAAATGCAACTCCATTTATAATCGGAATCAGCACAATCGCATTCTCATGCAGAAACTCCGTTTCTATAAATGTTCCTATAATCAGCAATCCTCCTGTAAGAACTGCATCTCTCAGGCACAAATTCCGTGCCTGTTTCTTTCTATGATAGCCAAACACACACGCAGAAACCGCGGTTTCCTTAATCAGCTTTATGCAATTAATAAAAAAACACAACAAAAACATCCCTATAAAACTCTTTCATGCTCCCGCGCATATGCGATATATTCCTGTCGCAGCCTCCTCACCTTTCCGTTTGGTATGTTAAAACGCATACTATCTTCCATAATTAGAGATGTCTTCTGGATGTCCTCGACATACGCATAGTTCACGATCACAAATCTTGATATCCTGCAAAATCCCTGTTCCGGTAAAATCCGCTCCCACTCCTTCATCGTATAAGACTGCAATGCCTGCACAAGCTCTCCCTGCAAATAAAAGACCACCCGACTGTAATTATCCGCAGACTGTATGTATAATATCTGGGATACATCTATCTGCCAAACCTTTTTCTTCCATGTCACGTCAACCATGCATTGATGCTCCTGCTGAAAATTATGCAAGACCTCTGACAGCCTGTCCCAATTCCCCACTTTTCTGACAAACGCGATCACATTTCGCCCAAATGCAGCCTCCATCATTTCTTCATGCGACGTTACATAGATAATATCTGTCATGCGCAGCTTCGAAGCCATTTGCTCTCGCAATTCCAAACCCGTAAGTGCCGGCATCTCAATATCCAAGAGCAAAAGTGCCGGTTGCACCATGCCTGCCTGCAATGCTTCCGCTAACATGCTGGCATCTGAAAAGCCGCGAACCTCCGTTCCTTTTGCCAGCACATCATAACAGACCTGTATCATCTCGTTTAAATTCTCAATATCATCATCACAGACTATGACCTGCATCGTGCCCTACCCTTTTATCTATAATTTTCTCTAACTATTATATATCACTTTCCTTATTTCTGCTATGTGCTTAATAATCTTTTCCATTCTTCAAATGTTCTTACCGTTTCGACACTAAGTAACTCTACGTTTTTTCTAATTGCATGAATGAATTTCTTAACGCTATGCTTTTTTCTACTATATCATCAGTCATGCCTTCATCCCAAAATATATTAAGCCCCAGATTTTTATAGTCTGGAGCTTAAAGCTTTTCAAATCTTTATTAATTCCTACAAAATATTATTCTTCTTTACTTTTTTCAGACTCAAACCATTCCTCCAAAATGTCATCTGCCATCTTATCTTTATCATTGCTATATATTATATCATAGCTATAATCTGCATTTAATGAATTAGCTGCAACATCATATATTAATTTAATCTGTGTTGGCATTTCTCTTTGATATTCTTCACACAACTTCCTAAGAGCCACCATATCTTCATTAAGAATCGCCATAACGTCTCGTTGTCTGGGTATTGAAACATCATATTCTTCCTGCCCATCTACAATAACGTCATTTAGTCTGCTTTTTTTCACAACTTTGCCATTTACCTTATAAAAGAAATTACAGGATTGCACCCCTCCTTCAAAAGAACAGTAAATATAAATCTTCTCTGCTCTATCTTCCACATATTCCATGCAAATTTCCACCATATCCGTTTGCAATTCTGAAAAATAATCTTCAAACACTTTTCCCATTTCGTTTCCTCGCTTCTACTCCTGATAGTGTCAAAAGACACTCCATTTTTTCTTTATAAATCTTTTATTTTAATCTGCATTGGAAATGAATTTCTGATCTAATAATTTAAAAACAATATTTTATAGTAAACATTTCGAATTCTTAATTTCTATCATTTCTTCTTGATTCAAATTTTTAAATTCTATCCCAACGAAATCATCTCCTAGAAACAATAAATTATTTAAATCATTAATCCTATATGCATTTAGAACACGCTCTTCAATATCATCTTTTAATACCAAAATTGCATTTTCTGACTTCCAAAATTTAAATTTCCCATCTACGGTAACATTCATATTGTTCTCATCGAAATCCTGATTATATATACTAATTCCCATACCTTCATCTATAATTACGGGAGTATCACTAATATTATTTATTATTTCATCCTGAACAAAATAGCTAATATACTCTATCATTCCATCTTCTGGATTAATTGCTATGTCCAACGGAGGCTTGCGCTTATCCTCATAAAACAAATGGTAATTTTGTCCTATTCTTTTATCAACAACTGATATTTCAAATAAAACAAGCCCCTCACCCATACCTTCTATTTTTCGAATATATTTTTTGTTATTAAATACTTTTTCAAACTTCACTTTTTTGCCTCTCTAATTAATCATTCTTCTGCTCCCCCAAAAATGTCGTAGCTGTACTCGGATACTATTTTTCATTATGTATCAGAAAATATACTTCATCCTTAAGCCAATGTTTGTTCTTTTCATAAAGATAGTTATAATTCGCATCTGTATAATATTCCATTGGAGATATGCTGTTATCTTTACCCTGAATAATATGTGGAGAATCAGCAGTGTATCCTAATTCAAGCCATAGCTCCGTTAGTCCCATTAAGCCATCAATACAATTTGTATTTTTATCTTTTAGGAATTTATTAACTCGAGCAGCCCTTATTTTTCTATCTTCTATATCATCTGGATTTTCTTCTTCATTTGCCAACTCATAAAGAGTATCCATAACATCCTCTAAATCATAGTCACCAGAGCCTGCCAACTCACATATTTCAATTCTATCCTCTCCTTTTTCCAGTTGTTCTTTCGCATATTCTACTATTTCATTTATAGAAATTTGCTTTTCTAATAATCCCCTATATAACAATTTCCAGGTTATATTTAACTTAAGTCCTTTAATGTCTGCTATTTTTATCATGATTTTATTGCTACTCCATTTAATGAACCCTCTAACCGATACAATGTTGCATATCCAGCATAATTATCAACTAAATCATTAAAGCCGTGCGCTTGAGCTGTCGCAGGAAATTCTTTTATAATTTGAGGTTTACTCGTTTTTTCATTTGTCTCGTAAATCAGTTTTACATCATTCCTTGTAGAACTGGTATGTACTAACCTCTTATCAAGCGCAAATCAAATATCGTTATACGGATTTTTTTTAAGAATTTCTTCTATTTCTTCATCTTTTCTTTTCTGAAAATCTTGTCCAAACAATGAAAAAATTTCTTTTTCTTTTGCAAAAAGAGCTCGGCGAAAATCCTTTCCCTTTTCTCTATTGCATATCGCAAAATTTATTATGATATTAGCGGAAATTATGTTTACTGCATTCCATAAGACTTCTCTTTTTTTATCTGTAACAATATCACTTCTTATTTTCCCTTTTTCAGTAAAAAGAATATGATATTCATTGTTCTTATTAAATATATATGTTCCTTCTACACTATTATCTGTTCCTTCAGCAAAGAACAAATTTCCACAAGAAACTTCTCCTAACCGCGTTTGAACTTCATTATATACATAATTTTTTAATTCTTCTGTCGATAACATCTTACACCTCTTCCTTACTTGGGTACAATATATCCCTCCACTGAAATATTGAATTTTCAAGGTTCAACACACCAATATATGGTGTGGGAAGTTTTAGTTTGTAATAAATATTAATCAACTATATCTTCTCCATATATGCCATCATTTTGATATTGTAAAATAATATTGTACATTTCATCAACATCTAATTGACATAATTCTGCTTCATCTGCTGTAATACTAATTCTTTTTTTCTTTACCATATGTGCTCCTGCATCATACTGTAGAAAATATCTTCCTGCATCTTTTAATAATTCAATACCTTCATCTTCTAAAATCCGCTTCAACTATAGTCACCTCTATTCAAATAAATGTTCATATGTATATGTTCCTTCTGCCGCTGGATTAACAACTGCTTCTTTTACTCCACCACTTGTATACCCACCTGGCTCCCAATATTCCGGCCATGCTCCTAGCTCATTTCCAGATGGAATTCTTATACTTGATATATCTTCGATTGTTACTACGACAGGATTTTCCCCTAAATAACCTTGGTCTAGCCCTAATATTGTTTCTATTTTGGACACGTCTCCGTCTGCATACTGTATTATTTCATTTAACTCGTCACCTGACATCACAAAAGTTCCACCCTTGCCGCCAATAGTTCCTGTTGGCTCATTAGGCATTATTTTAACTGCACCGCTTTCCTTAAAGGATTGCAAATGGTTATTAATATAATCATTGCTTAAATAAGTCTCTGGTAATGGTTTTTTCCCTTTTGGAGTAAACTTAATTTTTTCTACTTGTTCATATGACAATCCCTCTTCCCTAAGTGAATTCCATGATGAATACTGTTTTCCATCCTCAAATGACATATTTCCTAAATTGGAATAATCACCACGCCTGCCTCCAGCCGGCTTCACATAATCACTTTGTGCTTCTGCCAGATTACTTAGATAATCTTCATATTCCGGAATATCTGCTCGTTGGCTCTCAAATATATCTTCATAAAATTCACCTTCCAGATCTGCTTGTTTCTCTATTTCCGCCAAATCCGTTTTCTCTATCTTCGGCACCTCTTCCGGCATCCCTTTGGCTGCCTTTGCATCTCGAATTCCCTTTACGGTATTCTTAACTGCTCCAGCCAGACACACCACATCTGCCGTCGTGGTACTGATTGCCAAAGCCTTATTATATGCCTCCTCTCCCATAAGGTCTTTGAGCGGATTTATGGCATCTGTGTACTTCAATCCCTGAACAGAAATTGATACATCCTGCGTTCCCTCAAACAGTTCCGATGTTCCAAACAAAAGGGAAGATCCCCCGCTCGCAAATCCAAGCACTGTAAGCAGTGTTCCTGCTTCACCAATTGCTACCCCTAATGCGCCTGCGCCACTCATTAACGCAAAAGCACCCGTTGCTATCTTCTTCCATCCCTCCTCCCACTTTGCATCCGTGATATATGTCTCGCATGTATCCCTGCTAATCTCAGAAAGACCATTGATTGTCTCTTCATTTTGCATCATATATCCATAGATGCCAAGAATACTGTTATACAGCTCCGGATTATTTGTTATCTGCAAACAGGCTGTATTGTTCGCACCTGCCACAAAGCCATGCGCCCATACATCCTGTATCTGCTGTTCTCTTTCCGCCAGACTCGCACTAATATCCGTCACGCCGTTTATTTTCACGTTCGGCGGTGCTGTAACCGCATTATACCCCTGCGGCATCAGTCCGGTCAAATATGTCAGCGAGCTTTCTGTAAGATTCTGTAATAGCACCAGTTCATTTGCATCAAAGCTCTCCTCCGTATCAAGAAGCGCCTGTCGATACTCCCTCTCTCTGGCTTCAAATTCTTCGATACGGGTAAATGCATTTTCGAAAGATGGCATGGTCACATCTGTGAATCCACACACCCGATAATACATTTCTTTGACAATATCAAGCTCATCATCCATCCACAGATATGAGTTTCGATAAGCATTCAATACCTCACTGATCGTATCTTCATCGATAACGGCATATGCATCCGAATCAAGCAGAGCATACGCACCCTGATACACCATCAGTATCTGCGTAAACGCCATATTTACGGCATCTGCGATTGCCTGTATACTGCTTGCAAATCCGGTTATGTAATTCCGCATAGACACGACAGTTGCCCCGGACTGATTATCAAGCAATGCTGCAAAATGATTCACTGCCGTTGTCACATCCGTTATACTCGCCTGCAGCGCAGCAGCCTCACTTATCACATGGTTTGTAAAACCAAATATATCATAAATATCTGCTGTAAGTCCCATAGTTCCCCCTATTTATTCATATCCTCCGCCGCTTGCGCATCTACGCCCAAAAGTGCTGTATATGCATTCGTTACGCTCTGTGTCACCAACATCATGATGTTTTTCATACTATCAGATAGTTTATCCAACATTTCTAATTGTTCCTGTAATGCTTGATAGGATGGAAGACTGGTAACACCTTCCTGTTTATACTCCGTATTGACTTTATGTATATCTCCGATTGCATCTGTAACCTCCTTCATTCCCAACTGCAACGTATCTAAATCAATATGTAAACTTCCCATGATAGCTCCTCCTACAGTTTTTTTCGTAAATCTTTGTTCGCACTTACGAGCGTGTCTATCTCGTTTTGATATGTTCTTATTTGTTGATTCAAGGCTTCTATCTCTCCTTCTAACCATGTTCTTTTTTCCCGCATCTGAGTCTGCATATCTTCTACCTGTGTCTGACAGTTTTCGACATCGGTATCTATATGTCCAAACTCAAGATCCGCATAATTATACTCACTGCCCCACCATTGATGTATTTCTCCCGTATATGTGCAGATTACATGATTATAATAGGTTTGAATTCCTTCTATATTTTGTATAACGGTACTCAGATTTCCAATTGCAGAACGCAGATCATCATACTCATCCTCATACCTTGCGATTAAAGTTCTGACACCGCTCATCTGCACCTCATAGCGCTGGATTGCTCTGCGATTATCCAATATTTCCTGTTGAATCTGCTGCTTTTCTTTAGATTTTTGTGCCATATTCCACCTCTATCCTTTCTGCACAACCCGAACTCTCTCGATCTTATCGCCTTGTATCACATACGCATCATTTACATCCAGTTCTTTCTTGAATGTACGGGCAACTCCCATCGATATATCTGTCACTTTAATGTTCTTAATATTCTCAAATATAATAAATGATTTTGTATCACGCACCTGCTTCAAGAGCTCGCCTGCCGAGAAGGAAATCATAGCATTTTCAACATCCGTCAACAGGAAACATCCTTTTGCTGACTTAAATGCCATACTTATCTGCCTGTATAGATCTACCATCGCTTTGTCCGTACCGATCTGCTTCATTATCTCTGGTGAATTGACTACGATTATCTGCAGACTCGCTGGTGTTTCCTGTTTCCGAAGCTTCTGCCACGCTATATTCAACAGCTCCGCTGCACCCTCTGTTGTCTGCGTATATCCACTCACATCTGACTCAAACCTCCTATACTCACCTGCTGTATCATCCATGAGATACACATCCACAGGTGCCTTGTCCTGATTCCTGAGAGCCCTGTCAAGCAAATACTCTACATATTGGTGTTTGCTGCTGTCTTTTGCTCCAACAAAAGCCAGCAGCGGTGTCTGCCCCAGATCCAATGTCCGTCTGCCTATCGTCTCAAACTCCATGCCGAGCGGAATTTCATATGATTTATAGCTTGTTCCAAACTGCTTCGCCATATATGCTTCCGTTACCTTCTGTGGTATCTCCGGAATCCCCGGTACATACATATCACCGTACTGATCATGAATCTGATCAATAAACGCCTTCATAAGCGTAATCTTCTCAAACTCTTTTTCTGCTGCAAAAGCCAGATAATACTGTATCTCATAATACATTTTATCTGCCTCAATAAGTCCTCTTCCCGCGATATCATACAGCTTCTTGCGGCATGCCTCAAAGACCACGCCATAATCGCTGGAATCATTGCAATACAAAGCAGTTCTCTTCGAAAAGTTTGATAACAGCTTGAATCCGGCTCCTCCTGCCTGACCGGCGGTCACGACAAAAGAGATACCTGCTGCCACGCTCTCTCTGCTGATACTTATAATCTGATCCTCATAGTCCGGATAATACCCCCGAAATGCAACCCAGTTATCCAGAAAGATCACTATCTGTGGCAGCTCCGTCTGTCCGGATTCCCGATATGCACTATACGAACTTAACCCAAGCTGGGAAAAATACTTTTTTCGCACCTGCACAGTTTCCTGCATCATCTTCAGGAATCCTTTGAGACGTTGTTCATCTGTAGACGTAATAACTCCTCCAACATGATTCAATGTCTCAAAATTACGAAGAGTCATAGATGCAAAATCCAGAATATACATCTGGACATCCTTTGGAGAATAACGCATTGCCAGCCCACAGATCATTGTCTGTAACAGATTCGTCTTTCCAGACTGCGCAGATCCCAATATATAGAAATTATTCTGCGAGATGTTCCACGTTTCCACATACTGCCGCTGTCTTGACGGATCATCCACCACGCCCACAGGAACAACAATATCGGTTCCCGTGTAAGAAAAGCCATCCAACGTAAATGGCAATTTCTCCGGTAAAGCAGGAAGGCAGATGTTCGGTAATCTGGATATTCCCTTTTTCTCACAAAATTCATTCACATAATTAACGATTGCTTTCAACTGCGTCTCGCCTGCATCGTCCTCGTTTGGCTTTTGCTCATATATCACAGATCTTTTTCCCGACAATGCAACACTTGTCAACGCAAACTTCTTCTGTGCAGATATCCCATCTGTTTTTGCAGTAGCTCCGCTATATGCTGACTGGAACAACTGAAAAATCTCATTATTTCCCACCTGCAGATATGCCCTGCCCGGTTCCTTGATTTCTGCCGCCAATGGTGATTTCAATACTTCATTACTATCATTCTTGTTCTGCACTTTGAGACACAGTTTGAATTTCGAATTACTCCATATCTGATCACTTACTACGCCCGAAGGCTTCTGTGTTGCAAGAATCAGATGTACACCCAGACTTCGTCCGATTCGTGCAGCTGATATCAGTTCTTTCATAAATTCCGGCTGTTCACTCTTCAACTCGGCAAACTCATCTACAATCAAAATCAGATGTGGAAGAGGGATTTTGGCCTTTCCATCTTTATATGCCTTAATATAATCATCAATATGATTTACCTCTAATTTCGCAAAAAGCTCCTGCCGCTTGACAAGCTCTGCCTTGATTGATAACAGCGACCGCTCAATTTCGTTACCATCTATATTGGTGATTGCACCATTCAGATGTGGCAGATCCTTAAACTGATTTACCATTCCTCCTCCCTTAAAATCGATGATGATAAACCCAACCTCATATGGATGAAACAAGGTCGCCATGGACAAAATATATGTCTGCAGGATCTCAGATTTTCCCGATCCGGTAGTTCCCGCTACCAACCCATGCGGTCCATGATACTTTTCATGCAGATCCAAATATACGATTTCATCCCCGCTCTTAACTCCAATCGGAGCCGCCATTGTCTTATATATTTTTGAGTTTGACCAGCGGCTTTCCAGATCCAGATCATACGGACTCATAATATGTAACAGCTGAAATAATGTTATGTTTTTTGTCAGTGTATTCTCCAGATTCACCTCATCGACATACACACATGCCAGTTTCTTTGCCGCGATCTCCGCGCGTTCACGTGACACATATTCATATTCAAACGCCTGTATCTGATCACCATTGTCCGTATCCTGAATATATCCTTTGTAGAAGTCTTCCTCCAGAAAGATCCTGCTTGTACACGCAGGATTCAGGAACTCCTCATACTCCTCAAAAAACACAAAATGAAAACCGAGATCTTTTGCTTTCTCTATGTATCCTGCCACTGGATGATTGCGAAGCATAGCTGACCGGAATACCAGCACAACATACTCCTGCATCTGTTCCGTCACTCCACCCATTGATTCTCGACGGGAAAGTTCAGAATACAGAAATTCCAACGTGCTTTTTGCACTTTCGCCATCATACATAAAATTGCGCAATTTATTTTGCTCATTGTAGGTGATTGGCAGCCATCTCGCCCATGAGAACAAGGGAACATCTACTTTATCCATAATCAAAAACAGCTTGATATCCTTATAAAAATGCGAAGCTGCAAATCCTATGATCAGATTTTTCTCCATCTGATACAACTTTGTCCGGCTTCCAATGAAACCAACCGCATTCGCGGTCTTCAGGTCGAGGCATACCGGCATCGCATCAATAAACTCATATTTATCATGCATGGTTTTCGGAAAATCCTTCAGCGTATCTTCCGTGTCCACATACTCTTCTTTTTTATAATCAACCGGACAGCACGACCGCACAACACCCTTTCCGAGACAGACCTTGAGAAAGTCTTCATCCTCGCGTTTTCTTTCAAAAAGCCGATTGTCAAAATTCTCAATAAACGTCATATAATTGTTCAGCGATGGATTCATATACTCTGCGACCGTTTTCTCCCGCTCCCGCAAATGTATAATCTCATCCTCCCGATTCGTCAGATATTCCAGATATATCTTTTTTCTTCGTTCTTCTTTTTCCTGTCTTTTATTTCGTTCCTTTACAAAATTCAAGACTGTAACAGTTGTACTCACTGACATTGTTGCCGCAAAATAGATGACATACATGCCTCCACCGCCCATCATTCCGCGGAGTCCAACCATCATCAACATATTTACCAGCATCGGCATAACAGACATCAAAAAGTTCTGCTGTTCCGACTCGTCCTTGTTGTTCGGCTCCAGCACTTCAATCGTCTGATCCGGCATCGAGAACTGCTGTCGGACATTTTTTATAAACTTCGGATATTCATAATGATTTTTCTGATACTGAACAATCTCCACTTTTCTCTTCGTTATAAGCTTTGCTTTTCTCGTTGTATATATCATTCCGTCACAGATACAGAACGAATATCCCTTGATCGACAAAAACTCTCCATCCCGCACATGACAGGTATTGGCGCGTGGCATAAATCCATTTACCTCAATACCAATTGTGTTCGAGACAAATTCCGCATCGTATCCATCGATTACTTTATACAGTTTTACACAATCTTCATGTGTGTAGGGATCATCGATTCGAATTGTGCACTCTACTTGTCCACCAATAGAAAATTCAGAAATATTTTTACAGTCAATCTGAAGATCGTAATCATCACCGACTGCATCGAAACATGCGAGAAAATCAATGCTGAATACCTCCGTTCCGGTATAATCATAGCACAGAGATAAATGATCGCCTGTCTCCAGCTTTCTCACATATTCTTTCAGATTGAAATCTTTGGTCAGATATACGGTATCATTACAACTGATAATATATTCCCCATCTGCCTGCCGATCAATTCGAAAAATAAAGCCTGTCATAAAGCGATCTTTTCGAAACGCAATCTGACATGCTTTATCTGTTCCTATCGTAATACTTCCGGCAAATGAATCATCAAAATCCACTTCCTTATACATGTTATTTCCATATATCACTAATTTATGTTTCATTTGTACCCCCTGCTTTTATCTGTCAAAATGTATAATCGTACCATTGCGCAATCCGAACGATTCCAGCAGCCGGTCTCCACGCAACAGCGTTCTTGGATCTTCCGTACACATATAACATTCCGCCACATTCGACATATCAATCCCCAGATTTAATCCTTTATTTAACCCATAGATCAATTCGTTGGCTGATATATCAAGCGGAATCTCCATATCCAGCCATGTATTTCTTTTTTTATGATGAAATGCCACAATCACTGTATTTTCCATATTCGATACTCCCCTCGTATTTGGAACATCTATTCCATGCACAATATAGTTCTGTCAAACAACTGTGAATTTTTCGTCATTTCCAGATCAAGTGGTGCATTATACTCTTCGATAAATTCACTGAACTCATATTTCTGAAGAAGCTGTGCGCCAGAGAGAAAATCCGGTTGATTATATTTGTAACGGTTACACAAAATCAAAATATTCCTGTCAAAATCCAGCATATTGGAAAGCAACGCTTCCAGCTTTCCTACCGCGATCTTATCCTGCGTTGTCAAGAGTACTTTCCAATCACAATTCTTCAGAAAAACCAGCTTGTCTGCCTCCAGCTCGGAAGATAACTCCACCACAATATAGTCATAGATATTTTTGTCTCGCAGATAATCTACAATCTGGGAATATACTGAAAACTTCATCTGATAAGAAACCGGAAGATTCTTGAATGGCGGCAAAAAATCAAATCCTTCATTTTTGATTTCGTCCTGTATAATTTTTAAAGCATTTTTTATATTGATGGAACATTGATAACAAAATGCGGTTCCAAGCACGCTTGCATCATCTATATAATATGTAAAATCCTGATATGGAACGGTACTGATATAGATTACACGTTTCCCTTTTTTCATCAGTTTATGCGCCAGCGTCAATGCAGTAATCGTCTTTCCCGTTCCCCCGGATGCTGAGAACACGCCAACTACCTTTGTCCCCTTTTCCGACTCCGCCTCTGTGATCAGCCCAGAATCGATCTTCTCCAGCATACGTTTTACACTGTAATACTTATATATGTAGGCAGGATTCTCTGCATCCATCTCTTCTTCTGTCAAATAGTAAATGCTTGTCTTCGAAAAAGCCTCTGGATGCGGTAACATAATCCCATAAGGAAGTATCAGAACGTCAATCTTCTTCGGTCGCTCCAGAAACGCTTCCAGACAGCCTGCATCTGTTATAAATTCAATGCTTGCCCGTTCCTCTGTAAGCTTTGCAAGCTTAAACTCAATCGTTGCCACGTATTCCTCGTCGAATGCCGCGAATACAATACTTTTCTTTATCATATCTGCCCCCTGTTATGACACTGTGATCTTAAATTCTACATCCGCCAAAACCAGACTGTCTCCATCTTTCAGGTAATATTTCTGATCTGGTTCCAACGTATAGCCGTTGACGCTCGTTCCATTTGTACTCTCCAAATCCTGAATCATATAACTGCCATTTTCCCTGACAATCCTACAATGATTTCGACTGACTTTCGTGGAATTTGCAATCGTTCCGTCTGCTTCCTTTGATTTTCCTATGAGGAATTCCGGCTTATCAACAATAAATATCAGATTTCCTTCGGATCCGTTATGTTCTAATAGTAACGTTTTTTCTGAATCTGTATTCTCCATCGCATGTTCAACTGCCTGAATTCCGAAGTCATAAGAGATAAGTGCATGCAATACCTCTGCATCTGTCTTCGTCTGATCCATTACCACATAATACAGCTCCGTCTGTCTGTCAGGCATATTTACAAATATCTGATTGAAGATCATGAGCATTGTATTCCGAAATAAATAACTCCATGTGCATGCATCATGCAGATCACATTCATAATTAATAGGGAGAATGACTGCCTTGATTTCTTTATTTTTTCCGTCGTAATATAGCCGTTCAAACTTTATGTCTACAGCCTTCATCTCCAGGAAATCATTGTCATCCATTCTCTTTAACATCTGCAAAAAATGAATGCATGCTGTCACAAGTTCTGCGCTGCTGATTTCTCCCATCGCTTCCGTGAACCGACGGTATCCCTCTACACCATACAACAACTGTACTTTCTGATTATGTAGTACCTGTACCATCGGAATGTGATGTTCTTCCAATTTATTTACAACCTTCATCCCGAGCATAAATAACGCATCCTGCGCTTCAAATGTATACGCGAGATGATCTGCATAACAACTGACTATCATCTTTTTACTGTTTACCCCTTGTACTCAAATTCTTCTTCCGCCAGACGAATGATATTACCAGGATCCAGCTTCATATAACGCCCCGGCATAACTCGTATGTCGTTCACATATGTTCCATTTGTCGTATCCAGATCCTGAATATAATATCCATCTTCAAACTTCATAATACACGCGTGTTTTCGACTGATACTATGGCTGCGCGTAATACAGTAATCGACAGAATCTGCGGCGGATCCGATAATGTAACTGTTCTGGTTCACCACAAACGTCTCGCCTGTTTTATACCGGACGATCGTTGGGTATCGAACCGCTGTATCGTTGAGCGGCTGACCGTGCTCGTCCATATCTATACCTAACACACTTGTTTCTCCTATTTCCTCCGGTGAAGACTGACCTGCCTCCTGCAGGCTTCTGTTCAAAGGAAGATTCTCGTGATTTGTTACAAATCCCGGCGTAATCCTTCCACTGATCTTCAACGCTTCTTTGGCTAATACCGCCTGATTCCCCTGTTCCTCTGATAATTTCTTACATCTTTTACACTGCACAGCCAACAAAATCGCCAACGTGACAACGGCGATAAAAAGTACGCCACATGCGATGGTTGCTATAATGATCACCGTCTTTACCGGCAATTCCGCTTTCTTCAGATTATCTATACTGTCCTGCAACGTGGCAGTCGCCGCATCTACCGCATCCTGTGTATAGTTATCAACCTCCTGCGCCTGTACCTTCTGGTACAACTCTGTCGCCTGATTATAAGCGTCTTCACATACCTTCCATGATTCAGGTGCATATTTATCTGCATCTAATTCCTCGTATGCCGCGATCACCTCTTCCAGTTTGGATGTGTCTACAACTATCTCCGGATTATACTGAATCCCAAGGACAGTCAGCACATCGATTACCTCGTCGATCTGAAGTGCATATGTCTCCTCCGGATTTCCTTTGTTTATCGTGCTTACAATACCAATTGCTTCCCCTTCTTCGTTTAACAGCGGAAATCCTCTTGTTATCGGCTGACTTGCGGTGTATCTGTAATAATGCGCATCATTGATCTCCGACCAGTCCTCAATCGTACAGTCTATCTGCTGCATATCCGCATCATATGCATGTACAACCTGTCCTTTCTTCGTACTATCCTCGCACAATCGAATCCCCATGCAGGATGCAATCTTTGTCGACGGCTGCAATATTGCAAAATTAAGTCCTTCACTGCTATTTACTATGGATAATTCCACAATCACATCATTTTTCAGCACAAGTTCGATCACAGTATTCACCTTGTCAGGTGTCACCCCATGTGCCGCAGCCACCGCATTTTTCTCTTCTTCATTCAATATCACAGTATCGCAACAGGATATAAGATATGTACTTTCATCATCCCCTATAAAAAATGCATACCCGGTTTTAATCACATCCTTCGCGCCGCTATCCGCACAATACATCAGCCGAATTGATGCAATCCCCTTCTTCTCATCATACTTACCTGGTGCTTCTACATTCACTGCATCCGTGGCAGTTGCCTCTGCTCCTACAGGCTCTCCTTCCAGCATCTCCGCCGCCCGCACATTCCCCTGAAGCAACATGCAGACCAGAATTATACTAATAAATGCGAAAATCGCCCTTCTTCCTTTATATATGCTATGCTTTTTGTAATGTGTCATTTATGTTCTCCTTTTCATATCATTATCAGTCGAACCCTATTCCATCCTTATTGATACTCGATCACCTGCTGTGTCTCTCCAGTATGCCGGTTCCAGATCACTCGCTTATCGACAGCTTCTTTCTCCTTTTTTGGTCCCAGATCATAGATAATATAATCATCACTGACAACGAGCGATTTTATCACCGTATCTGCCCCCGCATCGATCGTAATCAGTTCGCCTTCCTGCTTGTCATCCAGCGAATAATATTTTATGCAGATAGAATCATCCTCTTTCTGTGCGTAGAACATGACTCTTTTGTAAACATTCAAGCAATACACACTTCCTGCAATACATACTTTTTCCTCCGCATCTTCATCATAGACACGTAAATCATGTAGATATACAAAATCACTACCATATAACATATTGCTTTCAAAATAGACACCGATCGGTTCTTCCTTCTCTGTTCCGTAGATAACATTCTCAAAAAAACAAATCAACTGATTTCTTCTGACCGCATCATAAGAACATCGCACATTCATCAGATGCCACATACGTCCAACTTCAATCGGCTGACTCCAGTCCCATGTATCCATATCAAGATAATAGTATTCTGTCTGTTTTTGAAGCACCAGATAATGATCCCGGATTCCAAATGTCACGTAACTGCCATATCCACCCACATTCTCATAGATCACCTGCGCCTCCGTGCCTTCTTTATTGATGCGGTAAATCCGGTTTTCAATCTGGATATAGAAATATCCCTCATAATAGTACAGTTTGGAACCGATACTATAATAGATCGCATCTCCTTCATCAAATGTATAAAATTCCTCATATGTACCATCTGGAGACAACCGGTAAATCACATTGTTTCCGCATTTCTCCAGCTCATCTATCTTATCATAGTTTCCAAGCTTCACCCGGCTTTTATAGAAATACACATATCCATCTACAACCAGCGCGTCGTTTGCATAATTACCGCTTTGCTGGTCAATCCCTGGATCAACCTCTGAAAATGGATTCTCGAAAAACCGGTTCTTCGCCTTTGGTTCCGATTGTTTTTTTTCAAATATCCCGCTTCCGACTACAATTACACAGGCGAAGAGTATCACCGCAAATATAACGATCTTTTCTTTCCGACTTAGAGACATTTCGTCCTCCCTTCGACACTAATCACCCACATTCACCCACATTGCAGGCCTCACGCCGTTATAAGAATCCGGATAGTCCTGATCCCATTTTCCCTCGTATCCAATCACCAAAATGTTGTAATCCTTCATACCCGTTGACCGCAGCATCCACGGTAACCGCTCCGTACCATCAGCCAGATGCCGGGAATATGGATACATCGCCGGAAGCTCCTCGATTATAATATCTGTAAATATCGTCTCCCGCTTCTGCAATACTGCTCTCGATGGTCTTCGCCCAAGGATATATGCATCCGTTAAGCGATTCCCATAATATTGCTCCGCTTCCTTCCAGCTCAGCAGGAATATCTTATCCTTTGTATCCGGTCTGCTCTCCCGTACCTGTACATCCCCGGATGGATCCACATGCGCAGCAAACCCCACCGTAGACGGATTCTCCAACGTTGTCTCCCGGATATCTACCTGTTCTGTCTCGTCAAATGCCTCTTCATAGAACGCCTGATTCAGCCACGACCGTATCTGCGAATCCTCCCATATTACACATTTATGATTATCCGAGAATCTCTGATATGTAATCACATCATGGGATATAAGCAGCATGGCATCCCCATCCTTATCCAGCACATCCCAGCAGATCGGATCTTCTGTCTCCGGATCTCCATCCTGTTCGTAGGTTCCCATCTGCACGATGTCACCGATTTCTGCATCTTTGAGTGCTACCGTCTCCAATGCTTCTGTTGTGGCAGATACCTCTGTCGTATCCGTTTCTGTGTCTTCCCCCGTGCTTTTTGTACAGCCACAAAATATTAGCAGGCAAAGACATAACAATAAAAAATATATATTTCTCGAACTAACCCTTCTCATTTTTCTCCATTTCTTTCAGCTTTCCTTTTTCCATCATGTAATCTATTATTACATCACTGTTATTTTCAAACGCCCTGCAAAGCTCCATCAACTCTTCATCACTAAAATCGGATAAATAGATTCCTTCCCCAGCCTCTTTATCTTCTATCATTTCTCCATTCTCAATTTTTAATTTACCCTTTCCAAGCCATGCCATCATATTAACGATATCATCAAACTGTATTCCTTTCTCAGATACCTGTGCAGCTGCCAGCTCGCAGTCCTTATGAAATTCATCAAGTATTTTAGAATTCCGCCCCGTATTACAAAACGAATCGTATTCTTCTAGCAACGAATCGACGCCCGTGTAATCAATCGCATATTCCGGCACAAATAACCGAATCTCCAGAATTCTCGCATAAATTAAATACCGATCCACAGGCATGCTCCTCCAATCTATGCCATCCAGATCGAAATCGAAAGAAAATAAATCCAGAGTTCCTTCAATTGACAGATCGTGTTGATAATTCCAGTTTGCATCCAGCATTTCCGATATTTGCTCACGATACATCTGCCGCCTTTTATCTACAGTTTTTGTGATTATCATACCTATCACAAAAACTGCTGCTACAATGGTAAGCACTTTTATACATATTCTTTTCTTTCCCATAAAATCTCCTCGTCTGTTGGAACACCCCGCCATTTAATCACGCATCCAGTCTAATAGAATTTCACTATTCTCCTCAAATTTTTTGCACAATTCCAGCCATTCATCATCACCAATATCCATGTCGTAAATTTCATCTCCCAAATCTTTAATTTCAACAACATTTCCGTTCTCAATTTTCAGGGCACCTATTCCCATCCGCCTCACATAAAAAGGTATATCGCTGGGATTAATTCCCGGCGCACCACTTGATGCATACTCACAAGCCATGTTAAATTCATCCAGCATTTCCGATTTCTGCCCCGTCTCACAAAACGCTTCGTATTCCTGTAGCAGTTGATCCACGTCCGAATACTCCATTTCTTTATATTTGGTTGTAAATAACCGAATCTCCAGAATTTGCGTATAGATTGACTTTTTATCTATATACATCCCCTTTGGATATTCTATTCCATCCCAACTGTATTTAGCTTCTCCTGTAATCGACAGTGCTTTTCGATACCACCCATTTAGATTGACCATTTCCATTACCCGATCCAAGTACTCTTCTTCCACTTGTTCTCGTATCCTTCTATCAACCGCTACTGCGGTCACACCGCCGATCAGGGCAACGATTACGATCGCTACCAGCCATCTTATAGCTTTTCGTCTTTTACCCATGAATACCCTCCCATTTTCACATGCTGAAATATAGTTTTTGCACAAAAAAGTTTTTTCTCACAACTTAATACAGAATTGTAATTGCTTCTTGCAATTGTCCCTTGCTAGCATCTTCTATACTTATATCGTATTCATCCCGCAAATAATCTGATATTTCTAATTCAAACTTATCTCTTGCTACAACTCTTCCATTAATAGTTTGATTTTTTCCAGATGCTATTGAGTTACATAAACGATCTATGTTGTCCGTTCCTTCTGTTTCTTCTTTTCCACTCGTAAAATTATTGTAATCTTGAAGGATGCTTTCTTTGTCTATCGAATCCTTACCCTCATGCGTCAAATTATAATATGCTATACTAATTTCTAACTTTGGTTCATTGATTTTTTCATTTATCGAAATTATCATGTTACTTCCACAGCAAGCTGTCTGCCCCCCAGCATTCATTTTTTCTAAATAATCTCGATGTCTTTTATAGATACTCTCTGCTTCCTTTTCCATATTTTTCTTTTTAGTATCTCCATATATATTAGTGTAAGGGCTCAGATTTTTATATGCTGTAACAGCCACCATTCCACTCGGTCCACTACTTTTTATTACGGCTAACAGTCTATTTTCTATTCTTTTTTGTGTATTAGAAGTTAATTTATCTACAAGTGCATTTTCTACTCTTGTAATTTCATTTTCTGTCTTTTGCTGCTCACTCACGTAATATTGTATATTATCATTAGCTTGTGTGATATAAATATTGTGTCTGGTATCATCATATGTCCCTCCTGTATAAAGAGGTTTCAAATGATAATCAAACTCCTCTGCATCATTCTGTATCGTATCTACCACTATTCTGTTTGGTTCTTCCAGTTCTTCATACACTTGCAATCCAAAATTCACTGGATGAAATTCTCCATTCTCATCTATATCTTCTGTATTAGTTAAATATAAAGTTCGATAATAAAAATTTGTCGATGTTAAGATTGCATTTAAATTTGCATAACCTTTTAATGAATCATCAAAATATCTGAATTCTGCCGCCTTTGATTGATAATGCCTGTCATATTCCGCAACAATATAATCAAATATATCATTTGAATTATATGTCATATACGAATAGAACATTGAAGAAGTGTCTGCCTCTTCCTTTGTATAGCATCCTGATAAAATCATACTTACTCTGTCATAATTGACTGTGGAGTATCCTTTACTCTCATCTACAGTCACGCATGAATCCAAATACATTAAAATAGCATCCATCTCCCAGTCTTTTACTTCACTTGGATCCTTTTTTAAAAACTCATATAGATTATTAATTTGTGTCGAATGCTCATCAAATGGCTCCACTGCATTAATACTATCAAAAAATTCCTTTAATAACCCTCCACCAATAGAATCCATTTTTCCAGCAAATGCATCACTAGATCCAAAAATAGAATCTTCAAAACTCGAATGAAATCTACTATAGTTATACCGTACAGAAGTTGCTCCTTTCCCAAGTGAGGAAACACTGATGCTTTCCGCCAAATCTCGAAGCGTATTGATATACACATCAGCAGTTATTGTCTTCTCATCATTTACGTTTATTGCTTTTTCATCGTCATGGTTTCTGGCATCAGTGAAAATAGCATCTAATTTTGATATCATGCTACTTTGTTCTGAAACAGAATTTCTAGTTTGTATTTTCATATTTTCTGCATATGCTTCAAGATCTGAAAAATTCACCACACAATCTTGTCCCAAAATTTCAACGGTTGCTGTTAGTTCTGATTCAAATGTATAATTATGTGACGAATATATTACCTGATCACTCAGACTATCTTTTATTGCATCATGCATTTCTTCTTGTACTATTTCTGTAAAATCTCTTATCATTTTTTTACCTTTACTAATTCATCTGTTCTGACATAGAGTCATCCATATCTGAATATAAATATTTTGCGACTTGTAACATATCTGCAGCATTATTACAGATACCCAATATCAATCCATATATTTCTTTATATGTATCCATTGCATTTATCAATTCTTTTGCACATGCACTATTGCTTATTGAAAAGTTTGATTTTAGTCTTCCTATTGCCACATATATTTCCTCCGGCTTAGAAGATATATTATGTAATTGCATTATTGCCTCATTAATAACACTGTAACTTACCTTTAAACTTGCCATAAAATTCTTCCCCCTTAATCAATAAATACTTTGGTCAATCTCGTCAATCTCTGCTATAAACTCCTCCGCCATTCTTTGCATTGCATTTGTAATATATTGCATTTGTCCCTGCATCATTTCCAACGAACTTATATATGCAGACAAATTATCATGAAAATTACCTTCTGTAACACCAGTTTCACACACTATTCTTAATTGATTAATAATAGATGAATATGCATTTTCCATAGATTGTGTTAAATATCCAATTGCTTCTGAATAACTCTTAAATTCTTCATCACTGATTATTAGATCCTGCATGTTTTCCTTCCTTTGCTTCAATCGTTGCAATTTCCTTTTTACTTGCATAAATAGCTGATTTATAATGAACATTTTCCATTTGTAATTCCTGAAGTTCTTCCGTAAGTCTCTGAATATTTACATTTATTAGATAATTTATATTCTCAAATTGATTGGTATAATAATCTCGGTTTGCCTTGCCACATATATCCAAAGATTTTGTTATTATACTTTTAGCTGCCCGCCCCTGAACTAGTTCATAAATATTTTCATTTTTTGTCTTTTTTCTTATAAAGAAATCCTCTGTTTGTCTCTGCATGCTATCTATTTTGTTCATTTGAGCCTGTAGAGATTCTATCTTTCTATTTATACGGTTTATTTCTTGCATATTCTGTATGATTTTTGTTTCATAATTATTTATCTTTCTATTTAGACCTTGTTTATCCACTACATCCTCCAAAGATACACCAATTTTTTTAATAAAAACAAGCCCTGCAATTCAAAACAGCCCTTAAACCTCATCTTTATCAGACACCTTTTAAGGGCTGTTTTGCACTAACTAAAATAACATATCTGCAATATTTGCATCTGCTTCTGCAAAGTTTTGACATATCTGTGAAAGCTGCGTATAGAACTGATTAATCAGATCTGACAAGCTCTCAATATCTGGTCCAAGCATATTTTTGAATTCCTCTACATACGCAGTCGCAGACTCTGCCTCCATATAACCATTGCTGACAAGAGAACCTACTGTTGTTGTCATATCTGAATACAAGTCCTCAATATTTCCTTCGTAACCCTTCATATCACCAATTAATCCTTCAACGGCTGCATAGTCTACTCTTAATCTATCACCCATTTATTTATCCTCCCTATACTAACTTAATTGTGTTTTCATATCATCATCCAAATTCTCAAACTGCTGGCATACACTTTCTAACTGCTGTGAAAAATCTCCCAAATTTACGTTCAGTTTCGAATAAATTGTTTTAACAATTTTCTCATATTCATCCATATATGCCTGCAATGCCTGTCCTTCCATTACTGATGGGAGAGTCTCTACCGTATTACTCAATTTACCAAGTAAATTCTCCATCTCACCTTTCTGTGTTTCAAGCTTTGCAATTACTTCGGATCGGATTTCCCCATAACGCACGTCTAAAGCCATCTTAAATACCTCCTAAATTTAATTTTCATTTTTCTCTTTACTTTCAAAAATCGAAACAACCTGCAATTACACTTGCAGGTTGCTTCTTCCTTTTTTAGCCTAATAACCGGCGAAGCCACTCCCAAAAGTCAATACTTAATGGCATTTTCTCTCCTCCTTTGCTTTTTGTTGTTTTCAGTTTAAATAACTTTCTCAGATTTTTCGACAGTAATTCCGCCAAACGGAAGTTTTTTCCGCCAAACAAAGATTTTAACAAAAATTTAGCCTGGACAACCCAAATACCGTTCTCTACTATTATGTCGATTTTTGCACAATGAAATGCAATTTTTGCATTTCTCCGTATTCTCTCAGATTTTATTTATGTTAAAATAAAAGTATCTTAACACACAAAAGGAGACCCCAAGCTATGTATCATATTGTTATTTGTGATGATGATACTTTATTTATAGATCATATGAAATGTTTATTGCTTCGCGCAGGTTTAAAGCCGGAAACCTGTAAATTCTACAGTTACCTTTCCGCAAATGAATTCGAAGCAGATTTCCAGAATTTTTATACGATTGATTTACTGATCTTAGATATCCAGCTCCCAGATGTAAATGGAACGGTATTTGCCAAATCTTTTCGTGAGAAATTCCCAAGCTCCACACTGGTTTTCTGTTCCGGGAAGCAGTCGCCAACACCAGAGTCTTTTGAGTCTGAACCATACCGCTATCTACTCAAAGCATGGACAGATGCACATATGGTAGAGAAGCTCACGCCTGTCATCGCGCATATCCAGACGGAAAAAGCAGAGCCTTTTATCCATGCCGGATGGTACAGCACACAACTGAAGCTCCCTGCCTCCGAGATTATGTATATCGCACGCGGACGTGGCTGTTCTAAGATTTATGTATCTAAGAAAAGCCCCTATTATACTTACAATGACAAGATCTTATGCAAAAGTTCTCTGAGTGATCTGCATGCATTACTGCATGATTTTTATTTTGCATATGCGCATAACAGTTACTTAGTGAATCTCCAACATGTAACATACCTGAATACGACCGAACTGACACTGTCGGATAATAGCATGCTGACGATCTCTCGCTCCAGACAGAAAGAGTTTCAGGCAATGTTTTTCCGTTATATGAAATCACAGGATTAGGAGGCAGTATGGATTATATTATCTTGTTGTTTAGTTGCGTAGCAGAATACCTCATATTTTCGGACTTTTTTGATGCCTTTTTAACCATTCGTCCGAATTTCCAACCGATCTGGAACCGTATTTTGATTGCGATTCCTTTCATCGGCATTTATTTTGGTATCAACACATTGCAGATTTCGTATCTGAATATGATTTCCTTCATCTGTCTGTTACTTCTTTACTCTTTTCTTTATGAAGCAAACTTTAAAGAACGACTGCTGTATATCGTATTTTTGTGTGCGATTTTCTTCGGCTGTGAATTTTTATTTGTAGTCTTATTGAATCTGCCTGCATATCTTTTTCATTCCAGCAGTGTTGCGAATCTGTCCACGATTCCTTGGCAGATATTTACATTGAAACTTCTGACCTATCTGATCTGCTGCCTGTATAAGCAGACCTCTGTCAAATCCGCTGCCCGCATGGATCGGAAGATTTTCGCATGCTATTTGTGTATTCCAATCGCATGCATTGCAATGATGCTACTCACATATTATTCTGGTCTGGACTTCGCATCGTCTCCACGCATGCGGATATTGCTCTGCGTATTTTTTGCTATCATGCAGTTTGGAAATATTTTGATCTTCCGCGCATTCCAGAAATATACAGAACAGCTCAATCACAACCTGCAGAACAGCCTGATTATCTCCGATCAGTCGCTTCGACTGAACTACTATCAGAAGCTGCTCACAATGGATGAACATTTGCAGGAGCTGGTGCACGATACGACACATTACATGAAAGCCATCCGCATACTGCTTGACGATGGGCATGCTGATAAAGCACTTGCACTCATTTCCGAATTAGATACAAAGTTAGATACAACCATCCTTACGCGCTATTCCAAAAACGATATTCTGAATGCGATTTTAACGGAGAAAAGTGACCTTGCCCAATCGAAGAATATCCAAATATCGATAGATGTACTCCCGGATATTACGTTTGCCGAATTACCGTCCGCGGACATAATATCCATTCTGTCAAATCTGCTTGATAACGCCATTGAAGCATGTCTGGCGCGCGATAATTCTCGTGTTGTACAACTGACTATTACAAAGAAAAATGAAAATAACTTCTATGTGATTATCGTGAAAAATACCTATGACAAAGCACCAGTTTTACGTGATGGACAATTCGTCTCTACCAAGACGGACACGAAGCTGCACGGCATCGGCACCAAAAGTATCCGGCATGCCGTGGAGAACAATCATGGTTTTGTTAATTACTCTATCGAAGAAGGATTCTTCGTGGCGACTGTGGTATTACCAATAGCATTAAACGTGTAGGTTCCTTAAATGCTACAATTAGTTGCATTTCTAAAAATCTCTTTACAATCTGCTGTAATTCATGATACAGTTTCTTTGTTGTCGAGAAGCGCTCGTTCATAGCGTAGTTCGGTAACAGTCTATTAATTTATATTTTTATCTTCGATTCTTCGAATACTAATCATTACCCTTTTTGCGCGCAAATTTTAATTATTACTCATTAACAACTTTAATTTCATGCACACATCTATTTTTTAGGAGGAACAGCTTATGACGAATGAAACAATAACCACAGACACACAGAATACATTCTATCAGACCGTAAACGAACTCGAAGAAGCTATGAAAACACAAAACCTATATTCAGAATATATCACACTTGACGAAACATGGAAAAAACGCTTCGCTGATTACATGACGGGAAAGAAAACAATGCCACTTACTTACGATCCATTCTTCAAATGTATGTTTCACCCGGACAGACATCCTGATTGGTTGTCAAATCTGCTCAGTGCCATTTTGGGTGAATCCGTCGTTGTGGAATGACTTTTGCCATCGGAAAATACAGCCATCTCCATTGATTCCCTGCTAATCATGGATATCGTTGTGAGGTTAAGCAATGGCTCACTTGCAAATGTCGAAATTCAGAAGATTCCATATATGTTCACTGCTGAACGCATTTCCTGTTACTCTTCTGACTTGTTGCTTCGTGAATACACACGCCTAAAAGAGAACAAAAAATTTATGTATTCTGACATGAAAAAAGTATACACCATTATTCTATATGAAAAAACAGGTGCTGATTTTAAAAATCCGCTATTGCATGGTGCTTATATCCATCACGGTAAAACACGATTTAACACCGAACTCACGTTGAAACTCCTGCAGGAATATTTTCTGATTGCACTTGATGTATTCTGTCAAAACGGATATACTGATGATAAGAATCTAGATACACGGGAAACCATTGATTCAAATATGAATGATTTGGAAGGCTGGCTTTCTATCCTGACCGCAGAGACAATCGCGGATGTGGAGCGCGTGATCAGACGCTATCCGTGGAGCGAAACGATATTCCGTGAAATGAGTACATATGTTAATAAACCTGAGGAGGTGATTCACATGTTTTCAGAAGCGTTAAAAATTGCAGATAAAAATACAGTGAAATACATGATTGAAGAACTGCAGGATGAATTACAACTGGCTGAAAAAAAGCAAAAACAGGAAGCGGAATTGCGAAAGCAAGAGGAAGAAAAACGAAAGCAGGCTGAAGATGAATTACAGCGATCAAAAGAAGAAATTGCGCAGTTGAAAGCATTGTTAGCTAAAAAGCAATAATCCAGAATGGCACCGTTTTATGACGGTGCCATTTTATATCAAATAATTATTTCGTATTCTCAGCTTCACCGATACACAATCGTCTCCTGTGTCTCCCCGGTATTCCGGTTCCAGATTACCCGCATATCCACACCATCTTCATAATTGCCCGGTCCCAGATCATAGATAATGAAATCATCACTCACCACCAACGATTTTATGCTCTTATTCTCATCCGGGTTAACCGTAAACAGTTCGCCTTCCGACTCACCATCGAACGATCTGTATTTTATGCAGACGCCATCATCCACGCTCTGTGCATAAAAGGCATCTCCTTTATAAACATTCAGGCAATACACGTCAGACGCAATCTTCTCCAATTCCTTTTCCTCTTCATTCCAAACCTTTAATTGATGATCCAATAAAACTACCGCGTTGTCTGATAATTCATATCTGCTTCCATATATAACCCCCTCATATAAATCGAAAAGTTCCGTATCTATATTAAGCAAGTGCCGCATACGTCCAACCTCTATCGGCTGACTCCAATCCCATTTATCCAGATTCATACAGTAGTATTGGCGCGCTTTTTGAAGCACCAGATGATGATCCCGGATTCCAAATGCCAGCGAACCTTCACCCATATTCTCATAAATGATCTGCGCCCTGTTTCCTTCTTTGTCGATACGATAGATTCGATTTCCTATCTGAATATAGAAATACTCATTATAATAATAGAGCTTTGAACGGACAGAATAATAGATTGCATCCCCATAATCAAATGTATAAAATTCCTCATATGTACCATCTGGAGACAACCGGTTAATCACATTATTCCCACATTTTTTCAATTCATTTACGTAGTCATAGTTTCCAAGGTTCACCCGGCTTTGATAGAAATACACATAGCCATCCACAACGAGTGCCTCATTTGCATAATTTCCACTTTGCAGATCGATTTCCTGATTAACCCCGGAAAATGGATTCTCAAACAGCTGGTTCTTTGCCTTTTGTGCAGAATGTCGTTTGTAAAATACCCCGCCGCCAATAGCACAGGCAACAAGTATCATTGCAAATATAATTATCTTTTGTTTCCTGCTTAAAGACATCCCTTTCTCCCTTCAATCTATCGTCATCCAAATCCGATCACATACTTTCCCCTCCATTCCGGTATAGGTATCACGGAATGAAAAGATAATCGTGCAGGTTCCATATTCATAATAAAGATCCTTCATTGAACTAATCTCTTTTTCTTCATCTGGTTTTCCCATCGTTGCAAGTATCTCCTCATACGTGCTCGTCTGACTGAGTCCATTGCACAACATAAATTGCTCATCGAACCATATCGTATGAATCGGACAATTCACAGCGGCTGTCTCCTTCGTGCCTGTATTGATTACCGATACATCAAACTCACTCTTAAAATCACGCGCCTCCATCTTGCAGATCGCTGTCTCATATGCCTTATATCCATCTATCATCAGAGAGGTTGGTTTTCCCAACATGATCTTCGCGTCACTTTCGTTCATGCTGTACCCTGCATCATACAGATCTGACGTTGTACACGGAAATGTCATAACCTTCCCGGCAATCGCAAATTCCATACTGGATACATCCTTCGTCGTAAATGGAATGTCCGCATAAGCAACCGGCGCTTTCTCTTTTCGAAGGCTTACCTTCTCCGATGCCTCAGGATCTGTCAGAAACCAAACGACAAAGCCAATTACTCCAAGTATGATCACAACCATGATCACTTCTCTGATCGTACGCTTTACCTGCCTTTTCTTCTTTGCCTGCAAGTCCTGCATGAACTGCTCATAGACTTCATCTCTTTCGGTATTCTCTTCCATTGCTATTCCTCCCATGTTTACCGGTACGAGATTGTTTGCTGTATCTCTCCGATATGCCGGTTCCAGATCACCCGCGTATCAACAGCTTCTTGCTCCCTTTGACACTAATCACCCACGTTTACCCACATCACAGGTCGAACACCGTTATAAGAATCTGGATAGTCCTGATCCCATTTTCCCTCGTATCCAATCACTAAGATCGTGTAATCCTTCATACCCGTTGACCGCAGCATCCACGGTAACCGCTCCGTACCATCAGGCAGATGCCGGGAATATGGATACATCGCTGGAAGCTCCTCGATTATAAGATCTGTAAATATCGCTTTCCGCTTCTGCAAAACTGCCCTCGATGGTCTTCGTCCAAGAACAGATGCATCCGTTAAGCGATTCCCATAATATTGCTCCGCTTCCTTCCAGCTCAGCAGGAATATTTTATCTTTTGTATCCGGTCTGCTCTCCCGTACCTGTACATCCCCGGATGGGTCTACATGCGCAGCAAATCCCACCGTAGACGGATTCTCCAACGTTGTCTCCCGTAAACTTGCCTGCTCTGTCTCGTCAAATGCCTCTGCATAAAACTCCTGATTCAGCCATGTCCGTATCTCGGAATCCTCCCATATTACACATTTTAGGTTATCCGAGAATCTCTGATAGGCGATCACATCATGCGATATAAGCAACACTGCATCCCCATCCTTATCCAGCACATCCCAGCAGATCGGGTCCTCTGTCTCTGCATCTCCGTCCTGTTCGTAGGTTCCCATCTGCACAATTTCTCCAATTTTTGCATCCTTCAGTACCACTGTTTCCAATGCTTCTGTCGTAGCAGGTTCTGGTTCCTCTGTATTGGATTCCTCCGTAGCCACTTCGGTTGACTCCGCCTGTTTTCCACATCCACTTAGTAAAAGCATTGCAAACGCAAGCATAATACACCATTTTTTCATTCCTTCTACCCCCCTCATACCGAATCTGTCTACGCCTGTTCATTCTCCGATTTCTTCATTCCACAGTTGCAGATAAATATATGATCTGAGTCCTCTTATTTGTAACTAATAGATTTCCATTTCCCTGTATGCCGGTTCCATATTATACGTACATCCACATTCTCTCCATATTCATAATTTTGACCATACTCTGACGATCCAAGATCATAGATGATAAAATCCTCGCTAACGACCAACGATAATATCCTCAATTTCCCATCCGGATTCACCGTGAGCAAATCTCCTTCTTCATCTGACGTCAGAGCTTTGTATTTTATCGTGTACGCATGATCCTCGTCGTTTTTCTGCACATAATAGACGGCATCCTGATAAATATTTATGCAATCGATATCTGTCTCTTCTTCTATTGCTGCATTCGCATCCTGCAGCCGCTTCGGAGAATGCTTGGTAACACCACTGATCATCCAATTATAAAAAGTATCTGCGTCCAGCGCATACACATATTTCAAAACACGCATCTGGTCAAAGTCGATTGGCGTGCTCCAGTCCCATTTACGCATATCCAGATAACGTACTTCATTATGATTTGCCAGCAGCAGATAATGCTCCCGGATTCCAAACATCCGAAAAATACCATTACCTCCAGTATTCTCATAGATAACCTGCGCACTGCTTCCATCCTTTGTTATACGATACACCCGCTGACCGATCATGATATAGAAATGCTCATCATAATAATAAAGCTTGGAATTCACGTCATAATAGATGGCTTCTTCATCTTCAAATTCGTAAAACTCCTCATACGTTCCATCCGGGGAAAGACGATATATGACGTTATTTCCACATTTCTCTAATTTTTCTTTTTTATCATAATTTCCCAGCTCCACGACACTTCTGTACAGATATACATAGCCATCCACAACCAGCGCATCCGCCTTGTAGTTTCCATATTGATATTCAATCTCTTTGTTATTGTCGAAGAAAAAGATATCCGCATGGTTTTTCTGAAATACGATAACCACCACCAGCAACCATGCGAGTAAAACGATACTTACGACTGTAATAAGAACATATAATTTTATTTTTTTCATTCCTGTAACGCTTGCCCCTCTCCGTTTTCATCACCTACATCGATCCACATAGCCGGACGAACACCCTGATAGTAATCTGCCAGACATTGTGAATAATACCCGTCCCCTCGAATAATGGAGATTTGATTCTGTGACTTTCCGGTTGACCGCAACATCCACGAAATCCCTTCCGATGCATCTGGAACACTTGTCACGAATGGTACTTTTTCACGCACGCGCTGTTGCTCTATCTCTTCGTAGCGCTGTAAAACAGCCTTGCTTGGTTTGCATAAAAGTGCTTCTGCTTTTGGTAATTTGTGCCCATAATACTTCTCGATTTCCTTCTGGCTCAGCAGGAATATCCGATCCGTCGCATCACCCCTCGACTCCTGATTTGCCTCATCTACTCCTGATGTGACGTATCCTTTGATACGCGCCTGTGTTTCCTTATCAAATGCGTCCGTATAAAACTCCTCATTCAGCCATGTCCGTATCTGGGAATCCTCCCATATCACACAATTGGGGCTGTCAGAAAACCGCTGATAGCCAATCACGTCATGCGAGATAATCAATATTGAATCCCCGTCCTTGTCCAATACATCCCAATAGATCGGGTCCTCTGTCTCCGTATCCCCGTCCTGCTCATAGGTTCCCATCTGCACGATATCACCAACTTCTGCACGTTTAAGCTCGACCGTCTCCAATACTTCTGCTTCCACTGCAGCGACCGTTGTCGCCTCTGTGGATTCTGTGCTTTGCTGTGCACACCCGCTGAGCAGGCACAGAATCACGAATCCCAATACACCTGTTTTTTTCATACCTTTATTTTTCTGCCTCATACCGCTCCTTGAAATATGCAAGCAGCTCCTTATAATCCTGCATAGAATGATAGAAGCGAACCGTGTCTGTATATTCACTGCCATTCCATTTATATGCATACGTAACTACGAAACAGGCACCCGGATTCTTGAACTTCAGAATCTTCTCAACCGGCAAAGCCACCTGCTCAAAGGTACCGTTCTCGATCATCTCCTGAAAAACCGGCTTCTCCTGAATACGCTTCAACAGGAAATCCTTATGCTGAATCATCTTGATTGCTTTCTGCTCCATGTCTCGGCTACCCATTGCCTGTCCGACATGTGTTACACTTACCCCCTGCGCCTGGACAGTGTGAACTCTATATGCACCCAGTCCGGTTGCTCCCAGAAAAGCATCCTTATTCAAATGTACAACATACGCATGTTTCGCATTATCAATCAACACCGCATGTAACACATCGGTATATGTAATAAGCTTTCTCTTATAATTTGTCTTGTAGATCAGACAGCAAATCAGCACGACAAAGCTTACGACTCCCAGTATCGTGTTTACCTTTCCATCCTCATAGTCGCCAGTCACTGTCATCCATGCAGTATACAGAAGTCCGCCAATCGATGCCAGCAACAGCACCAGCCATGTCAGAAATCCCGGAACTGACATATTCCGTATCGTTCTCGGTGGATAGCTGTACAGCTTCATATCCTGTGCGCTCGCAGGTGTCTCCCATTTTCTCTGATCCCAATTCACATCAAATAGTTTTTCTTCGCTCATCCCGTTACCTCTTTCCAATGTTTTTTTCATTCTACCGTCTGCATAACATTTTTTCGATTCATTTTCCGCGAATCGAAGATTTTTTCCGTTAACCCCAAGTTTTGCATGATTCCCTGTTCATTACAATTCATCTGTCCGTTTTTGCATAATCAGATGCAATTTTTGCATGAATCAAGTTAAATTTTTCAACAGCCGATTAAAATGATTATATACTATATTTTGTCGCTATACAATAACGCAAATATATTTTGTGGAAATATATTTATGTGAACACACTTTCTGCATGATGACTGATTGCGCAAAAAAAGAGGTGCTCTGCACCTCTCTCTTGTTTTCCTGTTTACTTATGCTTCCTTCTGCAAATTCCGTATCACGATCTGCTCCTGATTATAAATATGTTCCTTCATAATCTTCTGTGCTGTCTCTACGTCGCCCTTCAAAATCGCCTCTGTAATCTGATCATGCTCCCGGATCAGATTCTCATGATACGAAAAATCTTTTACATATTCAAACCGGTATCGGTACACCTGCTCGCGCAGATTCATCGCGATCGTAATCAGCTTCTGGTTCTTCGATGCCCGGTAAATCGTGTTGTGGAAACGCTCATCGCCCTCCACGATTGCCTGTACATTCTTCGATTTCACTGCTTCGCGAAATGCAACACACGCCTGTTTTATCTCTGTTTTATCATTCTCATCCAACCGCTCGCAGGCAAGCTTGACCGACAATGAATCAATTGCCATTCGAACCTCCAAGGCATCTTTTAAGTCACGCACTGTAATCTTCGCAACCTCCGCACCTTTCCGCGGAATCATAACAACCAGACCTTCCAGCTCCAGCATCCGGATTGCCTCACGTACCGGTGTCCGGCTGACACCAAGCTTGTTCGCCAGTGTAACCTCCATCAGACGCTCTCCCGGCTGCAATTCTCCCTGTATGATTGCCTTGCGCAATGTATGAAATACAACCTCCCGAAGTGGAAGATACTCATCGATATTCATATCCAACTTCATATCTGCTACCTCCTTACCTTCCTGTCAAAACTTATCCATTCAGATTTCCATTACCTTCTTCGTTCCCCATATACATCAAAATAAATTCAATGTGTATACAATATACATTACTATGCATAGACAAATATTTCAAGCATATTTTTTATTTCTACCAGAGTATTTTTCTCAAAAGGTATGATTATTTCTCACGATTCTGCAAAAATCTCAGCCAACTCTAACACGGCTGTGTCACATATACCTCGGAAAGTCCGTACTGCTGCCGGATTTTCTCTGCCGCCTGCTCTGCAGTCGCTTTCTCTGTATATAAACCAAACACCGTCGGTCCGCTGCCGCTCATGATCGCATTTTCGGCACCAGACTCTTTCATTGTCTGTTTGATCTCCTCGATCTGCGGATAAAGCTTCGTTGTGACTGTCTCCAAGACATTTTCCATGCGGCTTGCCACACCGGACAGATCTCCCTGCTTCAGCGCGTCCACCATACCCGCAACATCCGGGTGGTGCTGCAGCTCGTTCGCATGCAGGTTCTCATATACCATCTTCGTGCTGACCGATATCGTCGGTTTCGCCACAACGACAAAACAATCAGGCAGCGGTGCCACCTCTGTCAGCACCTCGCCGATGCCCTCGGAAAGCGCGGTTTTTGCCATGATACAATATGGCACATCCGCCCCCAGCTTCACACCAAGCTTCATCAATTCCTGATCACTGACGTCCAGTCCATACAACTCCCGCATCGCGTGAAATGCCGCGGCGCAATCCGTACTGCCACCTGCCATACCGGCTTCGACCGGGATTCGTTTCACCAGCTCCACATGGACATGCCCGGTCAGATGATACGTTTCCCCCATCAGTGCGATTGCTTTGTAGATAAGATTACGCGCATCACACGGCACGAATGCCTTATCACACGCCAGTGTGATTGTCAGCGTATCCGCTTCCTCCACCGTAAATGTCAATGTATCATATAAGCTTAGATTCTGCATGATCATGCAGACATCATGATAACCATCCTCGCGTCTGCGCAAAACATCCAATGCCAGATTCACCTTTGCATATGCATTTCTCGTTAACGTTTTCATCCTTGAAAGCCTCCCGTTACAAACAATCTGTTTTTATTATACCAACGCAAGCGTTACTTCACAATCTATTTATTTTCTCATAACGGCAGAAATCCATGCCGCATCTGCAACATGGATTTCCGTGATTTTCTATTTACTTTGTATAATATAGGAAGATCTAAGATTTCACGATCAGCAGCCGGTCACCCTCTGATACATAATCGGACTCCAGATTGTTCAACTGCTTGATGGCATCAATCGATGCATAGTATTTTTTCGCGATACTCCACATGCTGTCGCCCTTCTGCACGACATACCCGACGATACCCGGCTGTGCCGCCTTCTTCGCCTCATCAATCGGCAGGATCTGCAGATCCGTCATCGCCTGACTCTCACCCTTTGCAAAGACGGAGATGTTCAGGTTGATCTGTGCCTTAATCTCGATTTCTTCACTATTTAATAATGACGCAGTAAGCTGGTCGATGCACGGATGGATACGCACCGAGTCCTCCTGCGCGAGCGGTACCGTATCCGCCGTATACGAAAATGGAATCTCCACCTCGACACTGCTCATCGGATCATCTCCGGTCGCAATATACAGCACACAGCATTTTACAACGCCTGTGATCTCTGCCCCATTTTCCCCGACAACAACATCATCAATATCGACATCGCCATACACATGACAGATCTGCAGCAGCTTCGCCTTATCTCCACCGATCTGTTTTCTGGCAGACACCTTCGCCTTCGCTGCATTGCGCAGCAGCAGATTCTCATAATCCATCACCTCAAACTGCGGTACAAGCTCCGCGCTCGGCGAATACACATCGGACAGCATCCGGCATGAACAGTCCTCATACAACTTGATATTCATATCAATATTATAGTCACAGCCAAACACGCGATCCTCACCATCCGCATCCTGCCGGATTGTGATCTCCCCCTTGCCAAGCACATAATCGACATCCAGCACCATGCCCTCTGCTGCACCACTGCAAGGCACCTCACGATAGAGCGACCGCACCGAGAAAATGGACTGTACCGGGAGCCGTTCCTCGCCCCCTTTATATAAGATGAAGATTTCGATTTCTCCACGCACCAGAAGCTTCTCATCCCCCGCCTTCGTCTCCATGTTCCGAAGTGCGACACATTGCCACAAAATCTCCTGGATATTCGGTTTGTTCTGCGGGATTTCCAGCTCCTCCCGCACCTTCAGGACATCGCGCTTGGCGAGCACGACCTGACTATATGTAACGTCGCGATACTGACAGGCAACGCCTTCCCCCTGCTCAATCCCTGTCGCCGCATCGATGCACATCTCTTCATACACATTAACACTTGTTCCGATCAGTCCGCGAACCTCCAGCTTGCGCGAATTGATCATGCTCACCGTCAAATCCTCCAACTGACTGTGGCAATCCACCTGACTGGAGGAAGACACGCCATCGCAGTTGACAACATCCTCAAATGGAATCTCACTCTGGAACTGGCACAGCCGCGGGATATCGCCCCCGGTACGATACAGCACACGCACGCAGACCGATCCGGTGATCCGCACTTTTCCATCCTCCGGAATCATGGACTCCAACAGAATATGACCTTCCTTGGCAACAATTTTTTCCATATCGCCTTTACTATCCGGAATCGTAAAATCATCATCGACTGTTATCTGTGAATATTTGGACTGCGTCAACACGCTTGTATGTATTTCCTTCTTCGAAAATTCCATAGCTCCCTCCACCAAACTAGATTCTTACCCTCTGCTTTATATGTATTCCAATGCTCTCTGAATTATGATAATTTACCGTAAATATTTTTGCGCGCATATAGAAGCCGTACTTACGATACATTCAATACCGGCAGCTCCAGCCGCGGCAACCGGATTACAATATACGGATACATCGACGATGTTCCTGTCTGCCCGTCAGGCGTGTTGGAATCTGTCCCTGATGCAACACCGGAAATGTCCCCCTCCATCTCAGCCTCGGTCTTCAGATCAGTCTTTATATAGATTGCCCGGTCAGTCTTATACAGTTCCTCCACAACCACACACAGATTGGTACGGTCGTGTTCCCCATATCCAACCACAATATACAGATGATCCTTCGTCGTATAACTCATCTGGAATACATGCAGCTTCTTCTCCTCTATGATCTGCCGCAGATCATCCGGCAGTTCTGTCTCTGCGCACACCGTAAAATCCAGATCCTGTCGTTCTCTCGCCTCCTGCTTGCGACACCCGGATGACACACACGCCAGCGCAACCAGAACCAAAATCATAAACTGCCTCCCGCTTCGCCCTTTATTCAACATTTTCTCATTACAATCCCCCATGATCCCCCATTTCTTCATCCGCGTTCTATCTCAAATCCTTGCAGATGATAAAACGTTTCATCTACGCAGGTTGCGCAAACGAAACTATTTTGCTAAAATATATGTGGTTTTTTCCGCCCTATGCGTAAAACCACAAATATAAATATAAGAGGCGTAATCATGTCAAAGAAAATTAACCGAAACGATCCTTGCTGGTGTGGCAGCGGCAGAAAATACAAAGTCTGTCATGAAATGTTCGACGATAAGATTGCAAAAATTGCACATCAGGGGCACATCGTTCCTACTCATAACTTAATCAAAAATGCAGAGCAGATTGAGAAGATCAAGGAAAGTGCAAAAATCAACATCGCCGTACTGGATGAGATTCAGAAGACAATCCATGAGGGTATGTCTACCGCAGAGATCGATAAGATCGTCTACGATATGACAACCGATATGGGCGGTATTCCAGCACCATTAAACTACGAAGGATTCCCATACAGTGTATGTACTTCCGTCAACGATCAGGTCTGCCACGGATTCCCATCACCAGATGTTATCTTAAAATCCGGTGATATCATCAACGTAGACTGCTCTACAATCCTGAACGGCTATTTCTCCGACTCTTCCCGTATGTTCTGTATCGGTGATGTCAGCCCGGAGAAGAAGAAACTCGTTGATGTCACAAAGGAAGCAATGCTCAAAGGTCTCGAACAGGTAAAACCTTGGGGCTTCCTCGGCGACATGGGGCAGGCAGTGCATGATTATGTCTATGCAAATGGATATTCTGTTGTCCGCGAAATCGGTGGACACGGTGTCGGCATCGAGTTCCACGAAGAACCTTGGGTAAGCTACAACTCTAAAGCAGGTACAGAAATGCTTATGGTTCCTGGCTTCATGTTCACGATCGAACCGATGGTAAACATGGGCAAGCCGGACATCTTCGTCGACGAAGAAAATGACTGGGAAGTTTACACCGAAGATGGACTTCCATCTGCACAGTGGGAGATTCAGGTACTTGTCACCGAGGATGGATACGAGATTATTTCCTACTAAAAATACGCGTAGTCGGGCTACAGAATATTATAAAGATGAGCCATGATTATAATTCTACACAGACGCGCTCCCGCTCACTTCATCACGCAGCGGTACTAAATTCGTGCTACGCACTCATTAAGTGCCGGCGTGCTTCAATGGTCTGTTTAAAAATTATAATCATGGCTCATCTTGTTTACAGATTTACACGACTACGCTTACTCTTTGGTTAAAATGATTTATCTATGAATGGCAGTCCGCGGTGTATATACGTGATGTCTTCTGCTTCATCGTACGTGAAAGCAATATTCACATTTACCTTGTGATCATTTTGATACACATATTCCGGGACATTATCACTGTAGCCGTAGATGCATAAGGTATCCTGCAGTTCAATCTCGTTTCGTTTCTTCGCATGCATCGTCTCCAAGAAATCCGCTGTCACTTTCTGCATCTCATCTTCGGTCATCCGCCCTTTTTCCTGACTGCACAGATAGAGATTGCTGCTGCCGGAGAGCCCCAGATCTGTGTAGATCTGGTCGAGCTGTTCCTTACACCGGTAGATATTTTCTGTCGACTGATTTTTCAATGCAATCTCTGTCATCAGATAATTCTCCTGTATGGTCGAACCATCGGCGTTTGTCTGTTCCATCGAAATCAACCGGATTGTCGTATCTCCATTTTCACCCTTTTTCACAAACGTTGTCGAAGTATTTTCACCTTCAGTACTTGTAATTATGTCATAGCCAGATATGATTCCCAGCTTTTCTCCAACCCGTTGCAGGATTTTCTCTCGTGCGGCTTCGGTCATCGTCTCATCGCCATAATGCGCATACAGTTTTACCTCTGCCGCCGTCACATTTTCCACGCCATCACTCATGACCTGTGTCACCATCTGGCTCTCCCGGTCAATCCGCTTCGTAATAAAGATTTGCAGCGCAACTGCTGCCCAGATAAGTACAACAATATATAACTTCTTTTTCGTGCTCATAGTCCTTCCCCTTTTCAAGGTATTCCGCAACTTTGCTTCTGCGCCTGTTGTGTACTAGGAGTGTTGCCACGTTTTACCAGTCTTATACATTTAAATTTTTGCTTTACTTTATCGCGTTAAAGCATTATACTGTTGTCGATGGTTGAAGCTGTGCCAATCTTACCATATTTATTTGAATTACAGTCACAGCATGGAGGTATATTATGACAATCGGAATTGTTGGACTTGGACTGATCGGTGGTTCTTTTGCAAAAGCATACAGTGACAACGACGAACACAAGGTTCTTGCTTATAACCGCAGCAAAGAAGTGATTCAGGCTGCGTATAACGATAAAGCCATTGACGGCGAATTAAACGAAGGAAATATCAAAGACTGCGATCTGATTTTGCTTTGTCTGTATCCGCAGCTTTGCATTGACTATCTGACAAAGATGGCACCTTATATCCGCAAAGATGCGATGGTGATCGACTGCTGTGGTACAAAAGAGCTGATCTGCCAATCCTGCTACCCTATCGCCAAACAATATGGCTTTACTTTTATCGGCGGACACCCAATGGCTGGCCGTCATTTCTCCGGCTACGCATACAGCACAAAGACAATGTACAACGGAGCTTCTATGGTACTTGTGCCAGAAGATCTGAATGATACGAAATCCATCGAGCGCGCGAAGAAACTGCTGTCTCCGATTCATTTCGGTAAATTCACAATCTGCGATTACGACCGTCACGACGCGATGATTGCATTCACATCCCAGATGGCACACGTTGTATCCAATGCTTACGTGAAAAGCCCGACAGCAAAAAATCACGATGGTTTTTCTGCCGGAAGCTACAAGGATCTGACACGTGTTGCATGGTTGAACGAAACGATGTGGACAGAGCTTTTTCTGGAAAATAAGAAACATCTGATCAAAGAACTTGACTATTTTATCACGGCTTTGCAGGAATACAAAACTGCAATGGAGAACGACGATGCAGAAACATTAAAAAAACTCCTTGCAGATGGTAAACACTGCAAGGAGGAAATCGACGGAATCACTGGCGAATAATTTACGCCTGATGATTGGATACAAAGCAGCTGGCAATACCACTCACCAGTCCCGCTGCAAGCAGGTAGATGCCTGCCTGAAAGCTCTTCCAGATCGTCGCCCCGGACACAGAAGAACCGGAGGATACCTGAGAAGAGATGAAACGAGCAAGCATCTTAGAGATCCATGCCGTTACATTTCCCATATCTACAAGCGCTATGATAATCATACACACAACAATCATACAGGGTATTGCCTTGAGGGGCGGTATCCTGACAAAGGATAACACGAGCATCCCCACCGCGGCAATCAGGATTCCAATCGGAATTCCTCGCCACATATCAGAGATTAACCCCACATTTTCACAGATCTTCATAATGCTGTACCGGATCTGTACCTGTGCATGATATGCGGACAGATCAATAGCAGGTACAAATAGGCTCACTGTCAACAATACTGCGGACAGGATGCCTAGCAGCATACTCGCTGTCACAAATTTACTTTTTCCATATTGATTCTGATTATCCATTTTTACGCTTCCGTTCCAAAAAATCTCCAACCGTTCCAAGTGTATAAATCACAAGTCCCGCTACATAAAAGACCGGTCCAAGTCCTCTTCCGGCATCATAATTCGATGAGGTTCCAAGCTCTTTTGCAAGTCGGACATTGTCCTCTAACACACGCAGCGACTGTGTGTAATGCTTATTGTTGATCACGATAATAAAGATGACAAGCATCACAAGAATTGGTGCAAACCGCATAATCGGATTTGCCGCATATTTCCGCAACCACTTGATATAATCGCAGGCAGACAACAACAGCATCCAGACTCCGACTAAGATTGCAATGATACCAAGCACCAGCACAATGGTTTCTCCCATCGCCAGGATGCTTCCATCTTCTTCTACCATGGAGCTCTTCATACCGATCTCAAACAGATTCGCCTTACGCTTCACATCAAAAAGCTTCTCCCATATCCAGTTCATAAACGGCGCCAGATATAACAAAATCGAACCGACAAACGCCAGCAACAGGTTCATATCTCCACCGATGGACTGGAAATATCCAACGATGTCGATTGCTTTGCTCGTATCGGCAGCTTTACGATGATGCTTTTTCTCTGGCACCTGCTTTACCGTATTTTTTGCAGCAAGCTTTGCCCGCTCCTTCGCCTTTACTTTCTCTTCCTTTTCTGCCCGCTTGATATCCTCTTTCGATACCTTCAGAACAATCGGTTCTTCCAATGGTGCACCGCAAGACTCACAGTAAAGCGCACCCTCTGGAATCTCTTTTCCACATTCCTTACATACCATGTTCTATCACCCTCCAGACCATCATATACAACGATGGCTGCCGAACCATACCGGCTCGACAGCCATTTTCTTACTTATGTATTATTTGTTTCCGATCTTGATTCCAAGCTTGTCTAACACTCTTGGAGCTGCGGCAGCAATCACACCAAGGTATGCAAAAATCACACCGGCTGAAATACCTACCTTAATACCATACTCCCTGAAGTTAACCGTCGTACCATCTGAATGTGCATAACCGTGACGAATTGTTGCGATCAATACAAATACAAAGATGACACCAAGAAGAATAAACTCAAAGTATGGAATCGCCTGTAACTTTGCTTTCACATTTGCAATCTGTGGAACAGGAATAAAATCTGCAACCTCCCATGCAATCAGTACCAATGAAAGCAGTAACACAATGATTGCAATGAAGCGGTTAAATCCACCTGCCTTAAACAGATTCCAATGCTCTGTAACACCCCAGTAAGTTGCATGTGCCCATGGGATTAAAGTTGCAAGGAACACAAAAAATGCTCCAACGATCTTCAGGATATTCATAGGATTTTCCTTCACATATCCAAGATATCCATTGATTCCTGCACCAAATGCCGCTGCGTTATTGCTTCTAGGCTGATAATAACCGCCCATCGGCTGCTGTGGCTGCTGGTATCCCATCTGTGGCTGTACCGGCTGTCCCATTGGCTGCTGGTATCCCATCTGTGGCTGCACCGGCTGTCCTGCTGGCTGCTGGTATCCCATCTGTGGCTGCACCGGCTGTCCTGCTGGCTGCTGATATCCCATCTGTGGCTGCACTGGCTGTCCCATTGGCTGCTGGTATCCCATCTGTGGCTGTACCGGCTGTCCCATTGGCTGCTGGTATCCCATCTGTGGCTGCACCGGCTGTCCTGCTGGCTGCTGGTATCCCATCTGTGGCTGCACCGGCTGTCCTGCTGGCTGCTGGTATCCCATCTGTGGCTGCACCGGCTGTCCTGCTGGCTGCTGGTATCCCATCTGTGGCTGCACCGGCTGTCCTGCTGGCTGCTGATATCCCATCTGTGGCTGCACTGGCTGTCCCATTGGCTGCTGGTATCCCATCTGTGGCTGTACCGGCTGTCCCATTGGCTGCTGGTATCCCATCTGTGGCTGCACTGGCTGTGCATTATCTGCAGGTTGCTCTGCCTGAACTGGAGCTCCACACATTGGACAATTTGTCTGTCCGGTTGGTATAATCGCTCCACACATCGTACAATTCATAAATCTTCCCTCCTAAATAACCCTCTTAATTCTAATAAGAAGTGATAAAAAAATAATAGCATAAACCCCTCATTCATTCAAGGAATTTATGCTAGATTGTGACTATTTTATTACATATTTTACATAATCTTCTTTTTTAGAGATCATATTGAAGAACTTTACAATTTCCCAGATTAAACTTGAAAAAGTCTTCATTATCCAGACTCTCAAAATATGAGTTGATCACCCGGCACACACCGCCATGACTGATCACCATGACCTTTTTATCCGCATAGCGCTGCTTGATATCATCTAGAAAATTATACACACGCTGTACAACTTTAAGCAGCGACTCACCCTCTGGATACTGGTAACCAAACTGTACCCACTGCTCCATGAATCCCGGCGTTCCCTCATAGGTTCCGTCGATCACGCCATAATCACGCTCTGCAAGGCGATCATCCACTTCTACCGGCACACCGATCGCTGCACCGACAATATCTGCAGTCTCCTTTGCACGCACAAGCGGTGATGAAATGATGAGATCCACATCCGTATCCTGCATGCTCTGTGCCAGCTCATGTGCCTGTGAGATTCCTTTTTCCGTCAGTCGCACATTTGCTCTTCCACAGATTCGAACCTCTATATTATACTGTGTCTGTCCATGTCTTGTTACATATAATTTCATAGATACCCTCTTCGGAATAATGCTATTTATATCCAATCTCCGTTATGATACCATAGGAACTTTCTTTTTTCAACAAAACAGCCACTCAAAAAGGCTTTCCTAACTTATGAAAGTTATTTTTTTATTTTATTTCTTTATTTATGAAATATGCCGTCAAAACATCCATAAAATAATATTTTTCTTCTGAAAATGGCCAGACGCACCCACTCCGATGCCGGAAAACAAGCTTTCCCGCCTTCTGTGCCTGCATCAGATGCAGTTCAAATTCCCGGCTGCCTGCAACCTGACAAGTAATGCCTTCTACATCCTCTGGCAGAATCTGTGTTTCTGTCTTTGCTGTCAGAAGCTGTTCCCATTCCTCCGTCCAGATCTGAGCATATTCTGCCAGCCGTTCTTCGCGCGCAGGCAACGCTGCATATATCTCGTTTGCCGCGAAAACAGCGCCGCTTGTTGTCACCATAATGGCATCCATCAACCGCCCTGCTGCCTGCACATTCATTTCCTTCATCATGGCAGCCGTCCTTGGCAGTCTGCGCAGATCTTTTCCATATAATTGCAGCAGCCCAGCAAACCGCGCATTTAACTGACTGGCAAGTCCACACACGACACTGAAATCAAATGCCTTTTCATATCCCGCAAATGTTGGCTGTTGCTCCGCCACTGACTCCATGACCTGACGCAGATATTCTGACAAATGCAGATCGTCCCCATTCGCAAGCAATGTCTCAAAAAACCGTTCCTCTTCCTCATAGATTTCCCAGAATCGCAAATCCACACAGACACACTGTGCCTCTGATAATCCATATCGCGCCCGTGCCGCCTGTATATCCTCCATCGTCCGGTCAATCAGTACAAACCGCACATAGGGTGCCAGCATTTCCAGATCCAGATCATTGCATCGACCGGCACCCCAGATAGCAACTACCGGTTTCGCTTCCAAAGGTACATCCGCCTCCAAAGTAAACGCCTGATCCCGCAATTTTCCCTGTCTTGCCAGATGTGCCCGCCGGTAATAGCTCTCAATCCCCTCTAAGACATAACTGGTCAATGTCTGCCTGTAATCTGTCCATGCGGTTCGCATCGGATCTGAATTTTCAGTTTCAATCATCTTTTCATAAATCATCTTCTACACGCTTTCTGCACTTACATTGTAAATTCTGCATGATTCTCTGCATTTCATCTGTGTAAAACCGAAAATACAAAAAAAACACCGACTCCGCAGCTTCTTCTGCAAAACCGATGCTTTTACAAGTGGGCCGCCGGGGGCTCGAACCCCGCACACCCTGATTAAGAGTCAGGTGCTCTACCAAATGAGCTAGCGGCCCGTAGTGAATTTTCACTTACCATGTGTTCTTCATCAGAACAATATGGAGTATACAACATTCATTTACAAAATGCAAGCTTTTTTTCACATTTTTTTCAGATTTTTTTCAAAAAGCCCGCAAACCCTTTATTTCCTTAACTTCTTGCATGCACTAATTGTCTCCAGCCGGTTCAGAATACAACATACTGTGTGTATATTGCGTCCAAGATTCATCAGTTTTCGATTCAGACAGGGATTCGAGTACACTGCATTTGTTAGTTTAAAACCACATTTTTTTCTTCCCATAAGAGACTCCGGCATGTATCTTACTACCATAGTATGCACCGGAATCTCTTTTTTTACACGTTTTTGTTATTTCTTTTTTGGTGGCTTGATGACCATGCGGCAGATTGGATTTCCCATCGCAGAAAACTTCTCTTCATACTCCGTCATGACATTCCCCTCCGCATACTCGCTATGATGCAGGTCAAACGTATAGTTGACCATCTCCCAACCGGCAAGTTCTACCTGTTCCAGTGAGAAATCAAACAACGGGCGGTTGTCTGTCTTAAATGTAAGCCCTCCATCTGCTGCGAGGAAATTCACATACCGGTTCAAAAACTGCACCGATGTCAGGCGCCGTCTCGCATGACGATCCTTCGGCCACGGATCAGAAAAGTTCAGATAGATATAGGCAACCTCATCTTTTTCAAATACATTTTCGATTGCCTCCGCATCCATTCGGATAAACACCAGATTCGGAAGCTGCTCGATTGTCTGCTTCTCGATTGCCCGGACAAGCACACTCGAATATTTCTCAATACCGATATAATTGATCTCCGGATGCAGCTTTGCCATATCTATAATAAATCTGCCTTTTCCCATTCCCACTTCGATATGAATCGGATTTTCATTTTCAAAAAAATCATGCCACTTTCCCTTCATTGTCTCTTCTTCATGCACGACAAAATCATTTGTGGCAATCATTTCTCTGGAGCCTTTTACGTTTCGTAATCTCATCTTTTTTACCTCGTCCATCTATAATGTTTCTATATTAGCATTTATTTTAAATTTTCACAAGAATGTTGCATTTTATCTCTTGTTTTTTTCCCTGTTTTATATGATAATTAAGAAGATAATGTCAATCTTTACAGAAAAGGATTTTATAGCATGATCAAAACAGTGAAAAAAATTATTTCCTATATAATGGTGTGCGTGCTATTCCTCAGCATGTGTATTCCATGCGAGGCTGCACAGACAAGCACCGCAACTGCATCCGATGCAAATGCAACGACGGGATTTCCACAGATTACGTCCACATCTGCCATCATCATGGATGCACAATCCGGACAGATCATATACGAAAAGAATTCCCACACCCGGCAATATCCGGCAAGTATCACAAAGATCATGACTGCGTATCTCGCCATCAAAAACGGAGATTTAAACTCTACGATCACAATGAGCGACGCTGCCGTCTGGGGCATCGACCGCAACAGTTCCCATATCGCGCTCGATGTCGGCGAAGAGATCAGTATGTCGGATGCACTCTATGCCGTCATGCTCATGTCTGCAAATGAAGCAGCCTGGGCGATTGCAGAACAGGTGTCCGGCTCTCTGGAGAATTTCGTGCAGTTGATGAATGATACTGCACAAAGTCTCGGCTGCAAGGATACACATTTTACGAATGCAAACGGATTGCATGATCCGGATCATTATACAACTGCCTACGACATGGCGCTGATCACAAAAGAGGCGCTTACAAGCAAGACCTTTCGTGAGTATGCTTCAGAAACCTATCATGAGATTCCGCCAACGAACATGAACAATGAGACGCGTTATCTCACGCAGGGCAACCGGATGATGCTCAGCAATTCCGAATATTATTACCCGGCATGTCAAGGTGGAAAAACTGGTTATACTGATGATGCGGGTGGTACACTTGTCGTCTGGGCTGAAAAAAATGATATGCAGTTGATCTGTGTGACAATGGGTGCCCCTGACAACGCAACGAATTACACCGACAGCATTGCGCTGTTCAACTATGTATTCAACAACTACTCAAACACCACGTTGTTGTCAGACTATGAATTCGATGCAGAGGCTGCCACGACCGCGCAGAACTTCTTAAACGATTATTATGGTTGTGAAAATCTCGGAACCATGCATCTGTCCGTTGACAATAACCAGCCATTTATATTTGCGAACAATGCCGACAGAACCAAGCTGCAAATGAACTTTGTTCCATCCGCAGACCGGCTGGATGAAGGTTATATCGGTACTTTGGAAGTTTCCTATGAAGGTACGACCTGCCTGACTCTTCCGGTCAGCTATTCCGGCTATGTCAATTCCAACGATGACGTTGCCGTAGCCGAAGCATACAAAAATGGCAGTATCCGCCCGGCGTTGATCAAAGAAAAGAAAAGCTATTGGAAATATATAATTGCGGCGGTCGTCGTTGCATGTATTCTTGGACTTTTTATTTATGCAAATGTGATCGAACCACGGAAACGGAAGCAAAACTCCCGTTCCCGCAGACGATAACAGGAAACCTTGCACCACGAAAAGAGGTACTTCAACTATGGAAGAATCAAAAGAGAATTTTAAGAAAATCAAATCTGCCAATCAGATGATGCTGGATTATTTCAACAAATCCTTCCTGTCACAATTGGAGGATATCCAGAATCTCAAAACACAAATTTTTGAAATTGACATCAAGATTGATGAGCTGGACAAGACGAAGGACATTTACGCCTTCAAGACCAACTCCAGAAAAAGCGTCTTTTCTCCTGTCACAAATGATGGCGTGGATACCGAGCGCAACAAGATCATTCAGGAGCAGATCAAAGACCTGCAATCCGTGAAGGAGACCTTGACGTTAAAGCTGCGCGGCATGGAATTACAGTTAAACAAGCTGCGCCAATACCTGGAAGCATTGAACAATGCAGAAGATGCACTTACCTCTTTTGAGCCTCGCTACACGACAGACGACCCTGATCATACCGATCACTACGGCTTTACATTTCTTCAGGAGGACGCCAAGGAAGACATCTCCTCGCATGGATATAATATCTTAATGCTGGATGCATACGACCGGGCACTCACACAGACGATTCTGGATAAGCAGATCAAAACCGGGCTGGAAGCTATGCAGAACAAACTGGATATGATCAACTATCTGATTGGAACAGATGTCGGACGTGCGAAATTAACCTTGCAGGAAATCCTGCACAACGTAAAGCAGATGTCACACTCGGTCGATGAAATCGCCGAGAACATGAACAGCTTTTCTTCTTCCGACAAACCATTGAAGGAACAGCTCGAAGCTTACTTAAATGAGTTTAAGCAGAAACATACAAAGATCAAAATTACCGCATCTGTCGAAACACCAGATCCGAACATCAGCTATCATCCGGTGTTCAACATTAACTTCATGCGGCTGATTGCAATATTTTTCGATAACATCGCCTTACATGCAAATGCATCCAATGTATCCGTACAGGCAAGCCTGACGCCAAATATGGCAGAGGTCATTCTGACAGATGATGGTGTCGGCATCAAGGACACCTATATGGAGGACAGTCCTTGGTACAGCAGCCTGCACAAAGCAAAGGAAATCCTGTATATGCTCTGTGGCAAGCTGGATATCTCCGGAGATGTCATGTCGGGAACCACAGTAAAATTCAGCTTCCCGATCCAACAATAAAAGCAAACAACAATAAAGGAGTTTATATATTATGAAAAACAAGATTGTAGAACTGATTGCTGCAAACGTCGAAGGTTTAACCGCAGCAGAAATTGCAGACCTGATTGAGATTCCGCCAAAACCGGAGCTTGGTGATTTTGCATTTCCCTGCTTCCGCCTTGCGAAGACGATGCGCAAAGCCCCACAGATGATTGCCAACGATATCAAGGAAGCAATCGGAGATGTGGATTTTCTGCAGGAGATTCAGGTACAAGGTGCTTACTTGAACTTCTTCGTAAAGAAGGAATTATTTATCGAAACGATGGTAACTGCTTCTATGGCTGATGATTTCGGAAGCTCTACCGAAGGAAATGGACAGACAATCTGTATCGATTATTCTTCTCCAAACGTAGCAAAGAATTTCCATGTTGGACATCTTCGTACGACGATCATTGGAAACTCTCTGTATAAGATTTATTCCAAGCTGGGCTACAAGGTTGTCCGCATCAACCACCTCGGCGACTGGGGTACACAGTTTGGTAAACTGATCGTTGCATACAAGGCATGGGGAAGCGAAGAAGCGGTCAAGAAGGACGGCGTTGCCGAACTGATGAAGCTCTACGTGAAGTTCCACGAAGAGGCTGAGAAGAATCCAGAGTTAAACGACGAAGCGCGTGCATGGTTCGCGAAGATGGAACATGGTGACGAGGAAGCTTTAAAAATCTGGCAGTGGTTCAAGGATATCAGTCTGATCGAGTACAAGCGTACTTACGATCTGCTTGGTATGGACTTCGACTACTACCTCGGCGAGAGCTTCTACCGTGATAAAACCGACGATGTTGTAAAACGACTGACAGACGCAAATCTCCTGACAGAGAGCGAGGGTGCAAAGATCGTAAACTTAGACGCTTATGATATGGCTCCATGTCTGATCCTGAAGAACGACGGCAGCTCCATCTATGCAACACGTGATATTGCAGCGATCTTCTATCGGAAAGAAACTTACAACTTCGTAAAATGTCTGTATGTAACCGGACAGGAACAGAAGCTTCACTTCAAGCAGGTATTCAAGGTTGTTGAATTGCTTGGAAATGAATGGGCAAAGGATCAGTTAGTGCATATTCCTTATGGACTTGTCAGCTTGGAAGGTGCCAAGCTTTCTACACGTAGCGGAAATATTATTTATGCCGAGGATATTCTCCTCGAAGCGATTGCGAAGATCAAAGAGATCATCAATGAGAAGAACCCGGATCTTCCAGATAAGGATGAGACAGCAAAGAAAATTGGTGTTGGTGCCGTATTGTTCAATGATCTTTATAACCAGCGTATCAAAGACGTATCTTTCAAATGGGAAAAGCTTTTGAACTTCGATGGTGAAACCGGTCCATACGTACAGTACACACATGCAAGATGCTGCAGTATCTTAAAGAAGCTGGATGGATTTACACCATCAGCAGATATTGATTACAGTGTATTGACAGATGTAGAAGCAATGGAGTTACTGAAAGAGATTAACCGCTTCCCGAAGGTTGTCAAGGATGCTTCCGAGCGTTACGAGCCTTCTGCCGTTGCCAGATTTGCAGTGGATGTTGCACAGGCATTCAACAAGTTCTACAATGCATGTCGTATCCATGTAGAGGAAGAGAATGTGCGTAACGCGCGTGCTACACTGGTATATATCACAAAGAAGACGATCAAAGATGCAATGGAATTGCTTGGTATTGATTGTCCAGAACAGATGTAATTTCATTATACATTCCATATGATAAAAACTGGTATATAATTACTAAGAAGTTAAGTAAGTCGGATGATTAAATCATCCGGCTTATTTTTATGAAATTGTCATATATTCATATGCTTATGTTTTACTCTCCTCTAACCTCACTATATTGTATCTCCAATTTTATAAATACAATATGTATGATTCCGCCCGAAGTTATCAACAATTTTTGTTTTTAGAATCATTTTTTATCCACAATTATGTGTATAAGTTGGTGGATATTATATACTTTTCCACAATTATTGATGTTTATATATGTGGATAATCAGTGTTTCACGTGAAACATATTGATAATCGTAAATTAAAATTCTATTCTATATTCAATATAGATAACACATGCTCAATATAAATAGATAACAGTTATAATTCATTTTTATGTACATTAAAATTATACAGATGCATATTGTACTATAATTTATCAATTAAGTTTATTGTTGTTTTATAATTTAACATATTATACGTTACAGTTATTTATAAAACCAAAAACAGCCAGAAATAAATTTTTCTAGTTATCTGTCGGTTCATCAGTTATTCATTTTTAGATACTCGTAGATATTTTAAATTATATATTTCAGATTTTATTTTCATTTTATGTAATGTATATGTTGCAAACAATGTTTCACGTGAAACATATATATTCAGATATTTTAAAACTAATGTGTCTATACCAAATTCAATTTTTATATCTGAAATACACTCAATTATTTATCTAAATCAAATAAGATAATATTCTATTATCTTTATGTACCCTTTATGTTACTTCTGATAGCACTAGAATTCACTCAGTCAATTTATAAAATGCTAAGTTCAGTTTGTTATCATCTATTATAGATTCATTCATAATTAATTTTTGAATTACATCTCCATATATCATAATCTCGCAACCATGTTTCACGTGAAACATAAACACATATTTATTTACTGAATAATATATACATCAACACACAAAATCAAATAGCCTATGTGATAACAACCTTCCAATTCTAAATCAAATATAATTTCTAAGAATATTGGATGTTTCACGTGAAACACTAAAGTATTTATAATAACTAATATTTATTTTACGGTTTTTTACTTGGTTTTTATGAATTTTTCTTTTATTTTCCATACATATTGTAATATCCAAGCACTCAAATCTATATATTGTACACCAACAACAAATTTACCCATATTTTGATATAGCGAAACATGTCAGGTAGTGCTATAATGTTTATTATATGTGGAGGTTTTTATGGGTAGAATCATTGCAGTCGCCAACCAGAAAGGCGGCGTAGGAAAAACAACAACATCAATCAATCTCGCAGCATGTCTGGCGGAAAAAGGTAAAAAGGTTCTGGCTGTCGACATGGACCCACAGGGCAATCTGACAAGTGGCCTTGGTATCGATAAGAATACCTTGGAATACACCATTTATCATGCCATGAGTGGAGAGATTAACATTGGAGAGTGTATGATTGTTCATCCATTGGAGCATGGACTGGATTTAAGCGTTTTGCCGGCGAACCGTGATCTGGCAGGTGCAGAAGTCGAATTGGTCGATGTCGAAGATCCACAGCATATACTAAAGAACCTGTTAAAAAGCGTAAAGAAAAAATATGATTTTATTATCATTGATTGTCCACCGGCTCTCGGTATGTTGACGATCAATTCTATGACTGCGGCGGACACTGTCTTAGTGCCAATCCAATGTGAATTTTTTGCTTTGGATGGTCTCTCGCAGCTCATTTACACGATCAATCTGATTAAAAAGAAGCTAAACAAATCCCTTGAAATCGAAGGTGTTGTGTTTACGATGTATGACGCACGTACGAACCTGTCTTTGGAGGTTGTTGAAAACGTCAAGAATAATTTGGATCAGTTTATATATAAAACCATTATTCCGAGAAATGTACGGCTAGCAGAAGCACCTAGCTTCGGACTTCCTATCAACCTGTATGACAGCCGGTCATCCGGTGCGCAGGGATATCGGGATCTTGCAGACGAAGTAATCAATAATAAACTATACGCAAAATTATAAAAACACCTATTTGAGAGGAGAACGCTATGGCACCAAAGCGAGGATTAGGTCGTGGACTAAGTAATTTAATTCCGACAGACGATACAACCGAAGATGTCACTACAAAAACATCGAAACAGACAAAGACAGGCACTGTTACAAAAACAGAAATTGTGAAAAAAGTAGAACAGACATTAAATATCAACCGGATTGAGCCAAACAAGAATCAGCCAAGAAAAGAGTTCAACGAAGATGCATTGCAGGAGCTTGCAGATTCCATCAAACAGTTTGGTGTGATTGAGCCATTGGTCGTAGTGAAGCGCAAAGGCTACTATGAACTGATTGCCGGTGAGCGCCGTTGGAGAGCTGCCCGGTTAGCTGGTTTGAAAGAGGTTCCAGTTGTCATCAAAGATTACGATGATCAGCAGATTGTTGAGATTGCATTGATTGAGAACATCCAGCGTGAGGATTTAAATCCGATTGAAGAAGCACATGCTTACGAGCGGTTGATTCAGGAATTCAACTTGACACAGGATGAGGTTGCGGAACGTGTATCGAAGAGTCGTACAACCGTGACAAATGCACTTCGGCTTCTGAAGCTGACCGAGAAGGTACAGCAGATGCTGATTGATGATATGCTTTCAACCGGACATGTTCGTGCACTCATTACGATTGCAGATCCTCAGTTACAGTATGAGACAGCAATGTATATTTTTGACAAGAAGCTTTCCGTGCGTGAGACAGAAAGCTACGTCAAGAAACTATTAAATAAGAAACCAAAGGAAAAGACATCCGAGAAAGAAGACCCGGAACTTTCCTTCTTATATAAAGCGATTGAAAACCGCTTAAAGGAATCCCTTGGAACAAAGACAACCATCAAAGCAAAGACCAAGGATTCCGGAAAAATTGAAATTGAATATTATTCACAGGAAGATTTAGAGCGCATTACACAGTTGCTCGCACAATAAAATCGAAAAGAGGAAAACTTCATGGAAGAGGCTAAGATATTTGGTATGAAAATGTCTTCTGCTGTCACAATCCTTTGTATTTTGGTTGTTTTACTCATAATTCTAATCATTTTTATCATTCATAAGATGAATGTGATGGCAAGAAAATATGAGATGCTTATGAGTGGCAAAAAAGGTGCGGATTTGGAGAAGATTATTCGGATTCGTTTTAAAGAGATGGATCAGGTCAAGGCAAATGCCAGACGTGTGACGAAGGAACACCGGCAGATCAAGAAACATCTGTCCTCCTGTATTAGCAAATATGCCCTCGTCAAGTACGATGCATTTGATAAGATGGCAGGAAAACTAAGCTTCGTCATCGCATTGTTAAACGATGAGAATTCCGGTATTCTACTGAACTCGATGCACTCGAGGGAAGGCTGTTTTACCTATGCGAAGGAAATCGTAAACGGCGAATCTTACATCCAGCTTTCATCGGAAGAAAAGGAAGCATTGGAACAGGCTAAGACGGTGGAAGAAGAGATTCAGGATCTGACAAAGGAAGCAGAATTCGAAGATGCCGATGGTAATCTGAATTTTGATGCATAATCAGGTCACAATATTATAATGATACAAAATTTTTGATATCAATTTTTTAACAAATATTTTAAACTACTATTATAAATAAGAAAGGACGACAATTATGTTAGACATTAAATTTGTTCGTGAAAACCCAGACGCTGTAAAGGAGAATATCAAGAAGAAGTTTCAGGATGCGAAGCTTCCATTAGTAGATGAAGTCATCGAGCTTGACAAGCAGGCAAGAGTCCTTCAGCAGGAAGCCGATGAGCTTCGTGCAAAGAAGAACGCTATTGCAAAGCAGATTGGTGCATTGATGGCACAGGGCAAGAAGGAAGAGGCAGAAGAAGTTAAGAGGGAAGTTGCAAAGAACGCAGCCCGTCTGGCAGAGCTGGAGAAGCAGGAGCCACAGGTGCGTGAAGAGTTAAAGAAGAAAATGATGGTCATTCCGAACATCATTGATCCGACTGTTCCAATCGGTAAAGATGATTCTGAGAATGTAGAGCTGGAGCGTTTTGGCGAGCCAGTTGTTCCAGATTTTGAAGTTCCTTATCATACAGACATCATGGAGAAGCTGAACGGTATTGATCTTGACAGTGCAAGAAAGGTAGCCGGAAATGGTTTCTACTATCTGATGGGCGACATTGCAAGACTGCATTCAGCCGTTATCAGCTATGCAAGAGATTTCATGATTGACCGTGGATTTACTTACTGTGTACCACCTTTCATGATCCGCAGCAACGTTGTAACCGGTGTTATGAGTTTCGCTGAGATGGATGCCATGATGTATAAGATTGAGGGTGAGGATCTGTATCTGATCGGTACAAGTGAGCACTCTATGATTGGTAAGTTCATCGATACAATGACACCAGAGGAAGAGCTTCCTAAGACTCTGACAAGCTACTCTCCATGCTTCCGTAAAGAGAAGGGTGCACATGGTATCGAGGAGCGTGGTGTTTATCGTATCCACCAGTTTGAGAAGCAGGAAATGATCGTTGTCTGCAAGCCAGAGGATAGCAAGATGTGGTTCGACAAGCTGTGGAAAAATACAGTTGATCTGTTCCGTTCTATGGATATTCCAGTTCGTACAATCGAGTGCTGTTCTGGTGATCTGGCAGACTTAAAGGTAAAATCTTACGACGTTGAAGCATGGTCTCCACGTCAGAAAAAATATTTCGAAGTTGGTAGCTGTTCAAACCTCGGTGATGCTCAGGCACGTCGTCTTGGCATCAAGGTAAAGGGCAAGGATGGAAAATATTTTGCTCATACATTGAACAATACTGTTGTTGCTCCACCTCGTATGCTGATTGCATTCTTAGAGAACAACCTGAACGAAGATGGAAGCATCAACATTCCAAAGGTGCTTCAGCCATATATGGGCGGTAAGACAAAAATCTGTTAATCCATTTCCCATGCGGAAATGCTGGAGGTAGTATGCATACTTATCTACGTGCGATCGGTTTTCGCGAATGTAAAAATAGACAGCAATTGGAAGATATTTATCGTCACACGTTGAATACTCCAAACCGCAAGATAATGACGACGATCAGCGTCGATACGTCGCTGCTGCAGTTTGAAAAAGATTTTGGTAGGAATTTCGGACTCTCGCTCGTTGGTGAATATGACATCAAGGGTTCTTTATCCATTGAACATTATTTTCCTTATTTGAAGGGAGACCGGTTCATGCAGTTTGAGAACATCACGATTCAGAAACAGACCGACAAAGAAAGCTATGCGGGAGTCTGCGAAGATTACCATCTTGGTATGACGATTATCTTCTATGTCATCAATATCGCAGATTATGCAAAATCCAAATGGTTGAATTATTCCAACCGGCAGATCACGAAGGTCAAGTTTTCTGCTTTGTCTGTAGCTGGAACGGTTCTGCTTGGTATGCATCATTCCAAGCATCAGATAGCCGTCGAATCGAAAGGACGGAACCGCAGAAACCAGCTGCTCGATGCAGCGCGAAACGGTGATACCGACGCGATGGAACAACTGACCTATGACGAAATGAACACCTACACCTCTATTTCTTCCAGAGTCATCAAGGAGGATGTTCTTTCGATCATCGATACAAGCTTTATGCCTTGCGGTGTGGAATGCGACCATTACATGGTTATCGGAAATATCTATGCAGTGGAAAAACTGCAAAATATATACAGTAAAGAGATTGTCTACAATTTACTGATTGAAGCAAATGGACTGATGATCAATGTCGGCATCAATGAAGCAGATTTACAGGGAGAACCAAAGGTCGGCAGACGGTTCCGCGGTGAAATCTGGTTACAGGGTGTCGTGACAATATAATATACTTTCAGGAAGGAGATTTTATGTATCTAGTATTTGACGTAGGTGGAACTTTTGTAAAATACGCTTGGATGAGTGTGGACGGTGATATTCAGGAAAAGGGAAAATACCCAACCCCGACCAAGGAAGAAGAATCTGTACCAGAATTCGTGGAATCTCTCGGACAGATTTATGACAAATACAAAGATCAGGGTGTAGAAGGAATCGCCCTTTCTTTGCCAGGACTTATCGACGCAGAAAATGGTATCATCCGAAACGGCGGTGGTATCAAATATCTGAAGGACGCATATCTGGCAGAACTGCTTGGTGCGCGCTGTGACGGTGTGAAAATTTCCATGGAAAACGATGGAAAATGTGCAGCCCTTGCAGAAGTCTGGATGGGTAATGCCAAAGGCTGTAAGAATGCAGCTGTAGTCATCCTTGGAACCGGCATCGGCGGTGGTATCGTAATCAACGGACATGTGCATCGTGGAAAAGATCTGTCTGCCGGAGAATTATCTTATTTCTTCGCAGATACACTGACAAGAAAAGATGTGGATAAAATCTTTGATATTGATTCAATCAGCGATATGGAAGAAGAATACGAGAAGCTTCCTTATCTTTGGTCTACTTCGTATTCTACACGTGCTTTTTGTTATCAGGTTGCAGTGGCAAAAGGCATCAATCCAAAAGAATTCAACGGGGAACTTCTTTATAAGATGGCAGAAGAAGGCGATCCGGTTGTCCTTGATATGTTGGAAGATTTTTATTTTACAACTGCAAAATATCTGTTCAACATCTTTGCCATTGTCGATCCGGATATCATCTTGCTCGGCGGTGGAATCAGCGCGCAGCCTGCATTCGTGGAAGGTGTAAAGCGCTATGTAGAAAAGTTAAAGTCCATCAGTATGATTACAAATTTCATCAAGGTTGATGTATGTAAGTTCGGAAATGATTCAAATCTGCTCGGTGCGCTTTACAGCTTCCGACAGATGTACCTGGAAAATTAGACAATAAAAAAATGTTCCCGAGGCGATTCGAACGCCCGACCTACCGCTTAGGAGGCGGTTGCTCTATCCTGCTGAGCTACGGAAACAAATCGTTATCTATTTTATAATATTTTTGATAGGAGGTCAATATCCATGATTTTAAAAAAGCTGAAACCAATGCCAAAAGATTTTCTGTGGGGTGCATCTACCAGTGCATATCAAGTAGAGGGTGCAAACCTGACACATGGAAAAGGACCAAGTGTACAGGATATCAAGAAGGTACCGGAAGGCACCAGTGAATTAGATGTATGTGCTGATTTCTATCATCACTACAAAGAAGATATTGCTCTGATGGCAGAGATGGGATTTAAGACATTCCGTTTTTCTGTTGCATGGTCCCGTATTCTTCCGGAAGGAACCGGTGCGGTCAATCAGGAAGGTATCGATTTCTACAACAATGTCATCGACGAATGTCTGAAATATAACATTGAGCCACTTGTTACGATGTTCCATTTTGATCTTCCAGCAGCCCTTGAGAAGAAGGGTGGATGGTCAAGAAGAGAGAGTGTTGATGAATTCGTAAACTTCGCAAAGATTCTTTACGAGAACTATGGTGATCGTGTAAAATACTGGCTCACGATCAACGAGCAGAACGTATTAACCTTAAATGGAGAAGTGATTGGCACCTGTGATTTAAAGGGTGTGGATAACAAATATAAGAAACTGTATCAGGAGAATCATCATATGCTGCTTGCTCAGGCAAAGGCTATGGCTCTGTGTCATGAGATGGTACCGGGCGGAAAGATTGGTCCTGCACCAAACATTTCTCTTGTCTATCCGGCAAGCTGCAAGCCAAAGGATGTATTAGCAGCACAAAACTTAAATGCAATCCGTAACTGGCTGTATCTTGATATGGCAGTTTTTGGTCGTTACAACAATCTTGTATGGGCATTCTTAGAGGAACACGATGCAACACCAGTTATCGAAGATGGCGACATGGATATCATGGCGAGTGCGCATCCGGACTTTATTGGATTTAATTACTACTCTACAGCAACGGTAGAATGGAACGATGGAACAGAACCTGCTGGCAGAGGAGATCAGCAGATCAGTGGCGATGAGCCTGGCGTATTTAAGGCTTATCCAAATCCAAATCTGCCTCGTACCGAGTTTGGCTGGGAGATTGATCCGGATGGGTTCCGCGCAACGATGCGTGAGATCTACAGCCGTTATCATCTGCCAATGATCGTCACAGAGAACGGTCTTGGTGCTTACGATAAGCTCACAGAGGATGGCAAGGTACATGACCAGTATCGTATTGAATACTTGAGAAAGCATATCGAGCAGATCAAGCTTGCATGTTCCGAAGGTGTAGAAATGATGGGCTATTGTCCGTGGTCAGCGATTGACCTTGTATCAACCCATGAAGGTGTTGTTAAACGTTATGGATTTATCTATGTAAACCGGGATGAATTCGATCTGAAAGATCTGGCAAGATACAAGAAAGATTCCTTCTACTGGTACAAGAAGGTCATCGAAACAAATGGAGAAGATTTGACAGATTAAACCGGTTTCACGTGTAGAACGGAGGGTGTTACATGAACCGCAAATCAAGTACAACTCTTACAATCAGTGCTGTCGCTTTTATAGCGGCACTGCTGATTGACTTATATTTAATATTGGTATATCCTTCCATGATTCAGGTTATCATTGCAGTCTCTTTGATTGTCGTCGTTGATACCTATTTCTTAGTGGATGGGATTCTTGCGAAAGTCGATGAAATCGCAAACCTGAACCTCGATAAGCAGAACGAGCTTACCAAGGTAGAGAAGGGTATCTACTCAGTTGCAAAAAGAGAAGAGGTTTCCCGTACCCAGAGTATGTCCGCCATTCTTGATATGATGTTGGAAATGAAGGACGAGAATTCCAAGCTGTTGTCTGAGATCAAGGATGATAATTCAAAGCACATGAAAAATCTCATGGAACAGGATAAGCTGATGACAAAGATTCAGTTGAAGAAGGATGTAGACAATACCGACCGTGTGGTAAGCAGCACGGAAAAGATGGCTGTTTTGATTACAAAAATGGCAACCGCAAATTCACGTTCTTCCAATGAGACCATTGAAATTCTCAATGATATCTGCAAAGAACTGGAACAGCGTAACGGAAAAACAGAGGATGAGAACGACTACTCCCATCTTCGCATAATGGATAAGGCAGAATAAACATGAACTATATCATATTTGATTTGGAATGGAACCAGTGCTGTGGTGGCAGAGATATGGAAAACCCGCGCATGCCATTTGAAATCATAGAAATCGGTGCAGTCAAGCTGGACAAAAAATTTAATATTATCGACACATACTCCAGTATTATAAAACCAAAGCTCTACAAGAAGCTGCAGCCACATATCAAGACGATTTTAAATTATGATGAATCCACACTTCGAAAGGGACGACCGTTTGATATGGTGTATCGGGAATTCATCAAATGGTGTGGGCAGGATGATTATATCTTTGGCACGTGGGGTTCAATGGACTTGAACATCCTTCAGACAAACATGGACTACTACTACTTAAAGCCGATGCCCGTGCCATTAAAGTTCTATAATGTACAGCAGATCTATGCAGATATGTATGACGAAGATGGTAAGATTGTAAAGCTGAAAAAAGCGGTCGAACATCTGAAGATAGAAGTGGAAGAGGATAAACCATTTCACAGTGCAGTGAATGATGCATACTATACCGGACTTGTGCTGAAAGCAATGTCTCCAAGAGATCTGGCAGACCGGTATTGTTACGATATCTATAACAACCCGAAGGATAAAAAAGATGAGATTATCTCCCATCACAAGCATTATTTAGAGCATATCTCCAGAGAATACCATTGCAAAGAGGAAGCGATTTCAGACGTAGAACTGATGGCTCCGATCTGCTATCGCTGTGGTAAGAAATTAGCACCAAAGGTAAAATGGTTTGCAAATACACCGAACTCCTATACCTGTATTGGAAAATGCTGGCACCACGGATTGGTGAGCGGTAAGATTCGATTCAAACAATCGAGAAACAACAATATATTTGTCATTAAAACGATGATTCCAACCGATAAAAAAGGTCTGGAAGCAATGAAAGAGCGACAGGACGAACTCCGGATAAGACGTCAGACAAAGCGTCATAATTAAAACAAACCCCTTGGCTATTAGCCGAGGGGTTGTTTGCTTGCAGTTCCTGCTTTCCGCGGATATGCTTTTGGTGTCTGTTTTTCTTTTCTGATAAATACAAAGCTCCGGCTGATATCCGAATCCGGAAGCATGAGTTTTTCTACTTTTTCAATCTTACCACCGAGAATCTGGATTGCCTTTTTTCCCTGTGTGATTTCTTCCTCCACCGTTCCGGTTTTATATGGAATAAAGTAGCCTCCAACCTTCACAAATGGAATACAATACTCCGAAAGCACTGCCATATTTGCTACCGCACGTGAAACTACAAAATCATATTTCTCACGCATTGCCTTATCTCTGGCGCCTTCCTCTGCACGTCCATGTACCGCTGATATCTCATTCAAGTTTAACGCTTCAATCACATCCTGCAGAAATTTAATACGTTTGTTCAGAGAATCAAACAACGTTACCTGCAGATTTGGAAATGCAATTTTTAACGGAATACCCGGAAATCCCGCACCCGTTCCCACATCAATAATTTTATATGTTTTTTCCCACATCTTCACATATCCGGCAAGTGCAAGACTGTCAATAAAATGTTTCAGAATTACTTCTTCCCGCTCTGTAATAGCCGTCAGATTCATCACCTTGTTTTTCTCAATCAGCATATCATAATACTGCTCGAATTGTGCAAGCTGTGCATCGGTCAAAAGCACCTGTCCCTCTGTGATCTGTTCTACATATATTCTAACTTTTTCCATTTTCTATATTCCTATGCCTGTTTCTTTGTCTCCAGATAAATCATCAACACCGACACATCTGCCGGCGATACACCAGAGATACGCGATGCCTGTCCGAGCGAAGTTGGACGGATATTGGATAATTTCTGTCTAGCTTCTTTTCTCAGATTTGCAACATCATCATAATTGATATCATCTGGAATCTGCTTTTTCTCCATCTTCTGGAAATGTTCTACCTGTTGTTTCTGACGACTGATATAACCATCATACTTGATTGCAATATTGATCTGTTCTACTACTTCATCGTCCAAAGTAATCTTATCTGTCGTATCAACATCAAGCAATGTTTGGTATGCTTCCTGTCTGCCAGTATCTAATTCTTCCAATGCTTCATAAGAAAGCTCTGGTCTGCGGATAAGCTCTGCCAGCGTTGCAGCTGTTCCAAGTGAAGAGCTTCCATGCTTCGACAGAAATTCCTGTACATGCTTATTTGCACCCACGGATATTTCATTCATACGTGTAATTTCCGCATCAATCTGTCTGCGCTTCTCGCAGAATTTCTCATAACGGGCTTCGTCAATCAAACCAATTTCATGTCCGATATCTGTCAGTCGCAGATCCGCATTATCCTGCCGTAAAAGCAGTCGATACTCTGCACGGCTCGTCATCATACGGTATGGTTCCTGTGTCTCCTTTGTTACGAGATCATCAATCAAAACACCAATATATGCCTGCGAACGATCCAAGATCACTGATGGTTTGTTCTGCAGCTTCCGCGCTGCATTGATACCAGCCATGATACCCTGTGCAGCTGCTTCCTCATATCCAGAGCTGCCATTGATCTGTCCGGCACTGAACAGTCCATCCATATCTTTAAATTCCAGATTTGCCTTCAGGTTTGTCGCATCAATACAATCATATTCAATCGCATATGCATTTCGAACAATTGCTACATGCTCCAGTCCCGGTACTGTATGAATCATCGCATACTGCACATCTTCCGGCAGGGAAGAAGACATACCACCCATATACATCTCATTTGTAAATTCACCCTCCGGCTCAATAAACAACTGATGGCGGTCTTTGTCCGGGAACTTCATGACCTTATCCTCAATAGAAGGACAGTATCTCGGTCCGGTTCCCTCAATAAATCCAGAGAAGAGCGGAGAACGGTCAATATTATCCTTGATAATCTTATGTGTTTCCTCGTTCGTATAAGTCAGCCAGCAGGAAATCTGATCCCGCTTGATATCTTCCTCTTTATTCGTAAAGGAAAATGGAACGATATGCTCATCACCTTTTTGCTCCTGCATCTTGGTAAAATCAATCGTCTTTTTATCTAGTCTTGCTGGTGTACCTGTCTTAAATCGCCGGATAAAGATACCTGCATCCCGCATGGAATCAGACAAGTGATTTGCTGCTGAAAGACCATTTGGACCCGTATAATTCACAACATCACCATAGATGCATCTTGCCTTCAAATACGTTCCAGTACATAAGATAACTGCCTTTGCATGATACACTGCACCTGAATACATACGGACGCCACAGATGATTTTCTGGTCTTTCATTTCATCGGTAATTTTCGTATCATATAAAAGCTCAGCGACCTCACCCTGACGGAGTGTCAGATGTTCCTGATTCTGAAGTGTTAAACGCATCTGCTTTGTATATTCGCCCTTGTCTGCCTGTGCACGCAAAGAGTGTACGGCAGGACCTTTGGATACGTTCAGCATCTTGCTCTGAATATAGGTCTTATCAATATTTTTACCCATCTCACCGCCTAAGGCATCAATTTCACGTACCAGATGTCCTTTGGAGCTTCCACCGACATTTGGGTTGCATGGCATCAGGGCAACGCTGTCCATGCTGATAGTGAACAGGATAGTTTCAAGACCGAGTCGAGATGCTGCAAGGGCGGCTTCACAGCCCGCATGGCCGGCACCAACGACGATAATATCATATTCTTCCTCTATATATTTTTTCTCCACGATAAAATCCTCTTAAAGATAATTCAAACCTATTTACTTCTATAAACGAGATTTCTAAATTACCAAATTCTTCGCAGACACACTCCCGTTCGGCTCATCACGCAATGGTACTAAATTCGCAGTAACACTAATTCAACGAATTAGTATCCCTGCTCATTAAGTACCAGCGTGCTTCGACGGTCTGCTTTCGAATTTGTAATATTAGAAATCTCAATTCACATATATGACTGGTTTGAATTATCAATCTACATATTCTTCTTTAATTGAATCATTGTATATTTAATTATGTTGTAACTACAATTTTAACTTATTAATTATACCTTGTTGAATAAAAAAAGAAAAGGTATAATAGAGGAAATTGTGATTTTCCCGTATGTTGGTGCACTACATGCGGGTACCTTATTGAAAGAAAGGTGTTTGATTATGGGTGAGACGATTGCTGCGATTGCAACCGGGATGGGAGATTCCGGCATAGGCATTATACGAATCAGTGGAGATACAGCGTTACAGATTGTAGATCAGATATTTCAACCGGTGAATAAAAAGAAAACAATTTTAAATATGGATAGCTATACCGCTGCTTATGGAAAGATCATCTACGAAGATGAAATCTATGATGAAGCAGTTGCACTCGTCATGCGTGCCCCAAAGACATACACAACCGAAGATGTTGTGGAACTTGATTGTCATGGTGGTATCACCGTATTAAAACGTGTGTTAGATCTCGTGATCCGGCTTGGTGCAAGACCAGCTGAACCGGGTGAATTTACGAAGCGTGCATTCTTAGGTGGACGGATTGATATGTCACAGGCAGAATCTGTCATGGATCTCATTCATGCCAAAAATGATATGGCAGCAAAATCATCCCTGCTTCAGCTTCGTGGTGAATTAAAGACTGTGATTACAGACTTGCGTGATACTTTACTTTATAACATCGCATATATTGAATCCGCCTTAGATGACCCTGAAAATTATTCATTAGATAACTTTCCACAGCAATTACACACCACTGTGGATAACATGTTGATAACTGTGAATCATTTACTGTCAACCAGTGAGAATGGACGTATTATCAAAGAGGGAATCCGTACAGTTATTGTTGGACGTCCAAATGCAGGTAAATCCTCTGTTTTGAACATGCTGTTAGGCGAGGAACGTGCGATTGTTACAGAGGTTGCCGGTACAACGAGAGATACGCTGGAGGAACTGGTCAATATCGATGGAATTACGCTAAATATCGTGGATACAGCGGGTATTCATGATACAGAAGATATCGTAGAAAAAATCGGTGTAACCAAGGCTATGACAACGATTTCTGACGCGGATCTGATTCTTTATATCGTGGATGGAACATGCGCTCTAAATGATGATGATTACCGTATTATGGATGCTTTACAGGGCAAAAAAATCATCACTTTGATCAATAAAAACGATCAGAATCTGGTTGTGGATAAGTTGGGGATAACTTCAAAATTAGAGACTAAAATACTGGAAATATCAGCGAAAGAGGGCACTGGCAAAGAACAGCTTCACGACCTGTTGAAGTCCATGTTCTTCAATCAGGAGCTCACCTATAACGACGAACTTTACATCACCAACCTGCGCCACAAATCATTACTCTATGACACAAGAGAGAGCCTGAACAAAGTCTTAGAAAGTATCGACATGGGAATGGGAGAGGACTTCTTCACGATTGATCTGATGTCCGCCTACACATCGCTTGGCAAAATCATTGGAGAAGAACTTGAAGACGATCTCGTCAACAAAATATTCGCCGAATTCTGTATGGGTAAATAAAGGTCACTTATCTCGCAGAAGAAAATTATAATATAAAAAATAAATTCATAAGGAAAATAATAAAAATTCAATTATATTCTTAATATAAATTAATAATTGCAAAACACAATCAATACTTGAATTCATATATTTCAATATGAATTCATTCTAATATACAATATGTTTGAATCCTAGAAGTTCTTAATGTTCTGTAATTAGACTAGCCATGTTTGAACACGATGTTCAAACAAGCCGCCACTGAGCCATGGATGGCGAATTGGCGGCGGTGGCGTATTATATCAATATATAAATCAGAACATTTAGAACTTCTTAGATTCAATACATTGTATATAGAATGAACCATATTGAAATATATGTTCAATTACTACTGTGTTTTGCAGTTATTTCAACACACTAAAAAAGGATACTCGTAAAAGAGTATCCTTTTCTTTTAACTTTAATTAAGCATTTTTCTTCAAGTAGATAACAACCTTACGATAAGGTTCTTCCCCTTCACTTCTGGTAGCTACATATTTATCATTCTGAAGAGCAGAATGGATAATTCTTCTCTCATAAGGATTCATAGGCTCCAGAGTAAATGGTCTTCTTGTTCTCTTAACCTTGAATGAAATATTCTTTGCAAGATTCTCGAGCGTATCCTTTCTTCTTGCACGATAATTTTCTGTATCGAGCTTGACACGGATATAAGATTCACTCTTCTTATTTACAAACAGACTGATCAGATACTGCAGAGAATCCAATGTCTGTCCACGCTTACCAATCAGAATACCCATATCCGGACCTTCCACGTCAATATCCATCGTTGCTTCTGCTTCATCGTAATCGATTGTAACCTTTGCTTCGATATCCATAGCCTTGAATAAGTTATCAAGGTATTCCTGAATATCATCTAAAAAGCTTTCCTTTTTCTTTGCCTTAATGACTGCCTGCTTTGCACCGATTCCAAGGAATCCTGAGGAACCCTTCTCGATTACCTCATAATCAAGCTCTGTGCTTGCACAACCGAACTCTGTAGATGCGAGTGTAATTGCCTCATCAACAGTCTTGGCCTTAAACTCTCTATATTCCATCTTAACTCCTAAATATTACTTATCCTTGTCATTGTTATAATTCTGCATGATATTTGCTTTGGAAGCAAGCGATCCTGCACGATATTTTGTTCCGGCATCATTGCCAGACTTCATTGTGTTAGAAGAATAACTCTTTAAACTTGCATTCTTTACGCCGTTTTCAACCTTTCTTTCATCTGAAGAGGAAGAAGATGCCTGTCCATAAGCAGCCTCCTGCATTTTCTCCATAAAGGATTTCTTGTTTTTCTTCTTCTTTTTTGCATTCTTCTTTGCAGCCTTTGCCATACTCTTTTCCAAAATCTTGTCCATATCACAATGCTTAAAGTAAGCATTTGTACAAACAGTTGTAAGGAAAGAGATAAAGGAACCCATTGCCCAGTAAAGACCTACACCACAAGGTACATTCACACAGACGAAGAAAGAGAAGATTGGCATGACATACATCATGGTCTTCATTGTTCCCATTGTAGCCTGCTGTGCCGGATCATCCGAACCCTGCATTGGTGTAACCTTCATACTCAAAAACTGGAAGATAAGTGACAATATCGGGATGATAATTGCAGTTGTCAATGCAAAATGTGGAACGGCTGTCAGATCCAAACCGAAGAAGTTATAAATCTGCTTGATATTATCCACATTGTCGTTGGCTATCATTGCATCTACGACTGCACCTGAATTGCCAAGCTTCTGAGCAAATGTATCCCACAATGTTCTTGGGAAGTTTGCAAGCACATCAATGATTGTATTTGTATTTTCATAATTGATGGACTTCATCGCATTTGTAAGCTGCTGTCCACCATCTGCTGTTACCGCTTCCAAAGCCTTCTGTGCAGCAGAATCACCCTGGATTGCTGTTGCAATTGGCTTGTACATATCATATACCTTTGGTACATATGCAGGTATATTCTGAATTACACGGTACAAAGCAAGGAAAATCGGAAGCTGGATCAACGATGTCAGACATCCACTTGTCATACTGACACCATATTTACTCTGAATCTCTTTCGTGATTCGCTGTACTTCCATCATTGACTGCTGATCTGTCTTACCTCTGTACTTCTTAGTTGCCTTGTTGATTTCCGGCTGAATCATTGACATAATCTTGCTTGAACGATTCTGCTTATACATCAACGGGAATATGATCAAACGTACGATCAGCGTAAAAAGAATAATCGCAATACCGATTGATTCTACGCCGATTGCATTCAACCCGCGATAGAGCAAACTAAGAATAGCTCCTAAAAGCCTCGAAATTGGCTTAATAATAAAGCCACCTGACTGTGTTAAAAACATACTGTCCTCCAATTAGTCGTGTAAGACCCTGTCTTACATATTAAGGAACTGGATCATATCCACCTTTTGAAAATGGATTGCATCGAAGGATTCTCCATACTGTCAGGGCTGTTCCTTTGAAAAAACCATATTTCTGATATGCTTCAATCGCATAATTGGAACAGGTTGGATAATATTTGCAGTGACCATAACGTTTCCAGGGTGAAATGTATTTCTGATACAGACGTATCATCTTAATACATGCCTTTTTCATTCCATCACCTCCGGAACAGTATCCTGCATCAAAATCTCATGTTTTTTCGCCAGATGCAAAAAAGCAGAATCTATCTCATGAAAAGATTTACCTTTTGCATTCATTCTCGCGACAACCACAAGATCATATCCCGGTTTTATCCGATATTGATTCAAACGATACGTTTCCCTGATCAGTCTGGTCAAACGATGCCTGACCACACTATTACCAACTTTCTTACTAACAGAGATTCCAATTCTACTGTAATCCAAGTTGTTGGCCCTCAGATACATCACTAAATACTTATTGGCAAACGATTCTTTTTGGTTATACACCTTGCCGAACTCTCTGTTATTTTTAAGTGTAACTATATGTCTCATACAATTCTCCACTTAATGAAAAAGGTCACAGTACCTGTGACCTACGCTGATAACTGCTTTCTGCCCTTAGCACGTCTTGCGGCCAATACCTTTCTTCCGTTCGCTGTGCTCATTCTCTTTCTGAAGCCGTGAACTTTAGAACGCTGTCTCTTCTTTGGCTGAAATGTCATTTTCATAATGAAAGTCCTCCTTTTCTATATAGTTATGCCCGAAAACTGCATACTCGCCTATTATATTGAAAAAATAAGCTTCCGTCAATAGAAGTTATCCACAAATATATAGGGATATACCCACCTAATTTACATAATGTTATCCACAAATTGTTATTAACTTGTGGAAAACTTGTATATTTCATGTTCATTTATCCTCAAAATGCCTATTTTACGTCATTTTGGATATACACAATTTTCCAAGTAAACCTAATTTTACTTTACATAACATCTTATATTACTCATTATTATTTTTCTTCCTATAATTATGTAGTAAAAATCTCCGAAATCCACGCCCAAAACTTGCTAAAATTCTGAATTTATTGTAAAATAGAATCCAAGTGTGCGGATAAAGGAAGCACGGTATTTAGGAGTTATGATATGAAAGAATTAATCGAATCAAAATGGGAAGAGATCCTGTCTCTTCTGGAAACTGAATATGACATTTCCAGTATCATGATCAATACATGGATTCGTTCCCTCAAAATATATGAGGTTAAAAACAACACGGTTTATTTTTATGTAGATGAAAAGCTCGGTGAGAATGCGCTCAAGTTTTTAAAGCGCAAAGAGTTTGACATTTTTTTACTTTCCTCTATTCGCGAGACATTAAATGACAGTACGATTGATATTGTGATTGACGAAAAGAAAAATCTGATTGAAAGCGACGAAGAAGCCAGAAAAGAGTCTGTACAAAAATCCGACTCTTACAAGGAAGCAGTCAGCCGCAGCAATCTGAATCCAAAATATACATTTGATACGTTCATTGTCGGAGAAGGAAACCGACACGCTCACGCGACATGTCTGGCAGTTGCCGATCTTCCGGGACAGGATAATTTCAATCCATTGTTCTTATATGGAAACTCCGGACTTGGAAAGACGCATCTCATGCAGTCCATCGCACATTACATCCTGCAGAAGGATGATAAGACGAAAGTTTTGTATGTACCATCTGAGACATTTACACATGAGATTATCGACGCGATCAAGAATCATACAACAAATGAATTCCGTGAAAAATACAGAAATGTGGACGTCCTGTTGATTGATGACATTCAATTTATCATCAAAAAGGAGAGTACACAGACGGAATTTTTCAATACGTTTAATGAACTTTATAATAATAAGAAACAGATTATTCTTTCTTCCGACCAGCCTCCAAAGGAGCTGCAGTCTTTGAATGAAAGAATCCGTTCCCGTTTTGAATGTGGTATCCCGATTGATATTCACGAGCCTGACTATGAAACACGTATGGCAATCCTCAAGACGAAAGCGGAGATGGATCATTTAAATGATATTCCGGAAGAAGTGTTCCAGTATATCGCTGAGAATGTAACCAACAACATCCGGGAGCTCGAAGGTGCTCTTCATAAGATAGGCATTTTCTCCAAGCTTATGAAAGAAGAAGTTACACTGGAGACAGCCAAGGAATCTCTAAAGGATCTGATCAACAAAGAGAAGAATGAAACAATTACCGGTGAGACAATTCTCAAGACAGTATCCGAGCATATGAATATCTCTCCAGATGATATCCGCTCCAAGAAGCGTAGTCAGGATATCGCGACAGCCAGACAGGTCGTTATGTACTTATGTCGAAAGCTTACCGTCATGTCTCTGCAATCTGCGGGCAATATCGTCGGCGGTCGTGACCATACGACAGTCATCAATGGCATTAACCGTGTTGAGGCGAAACGGAAAGAAGATCCGGCATTCAACAATACGATTGAGACGATCATCAAAAAGCTGGATACAAACGCATAGATTTACACATAAATTTGTGATTTGATTGAAGATAACCTGTTGACACTTTTTTGAACCATTCTTATGTTAACTTTAATGTGTGAAGTTATCCAGATGCTTCCACAGAGAGTGAAATGCATTTCAACATGGTTATAAAGGTGGATTTAACCAGCAGCCATCAATGTTTTTGAGGGTTATATACATATCCACAGCTACTACTATTACTACTACTAATTTATATTCTATATTTATGACTCAGGCACAGCCTCGAAAGGAGTTTCAACTAACATGAAGATAAAATGTTCAAAAGTAAACCTGTTAAATTCTCTTAACATCGTTTCAAAAGCAGTTTCTACAAAAACAACATTACCAATCTTGGAATGTATCTTAATTGATGTATATGCAGACAGCATTAAGCTGACAGCAAATGACCTTGAGATTGGTATTGAAACAATCTTAGATGGTGAAGTAATCGAGATGGGACGCATTGCGATTGAAGCAAAGCTGTTCAATGATATCGTTCGTAAGCTTCCAAACAGTGAAATCTTTATCGAAACAACACCGGATTATAATACAATCATCCGTTGTGAAAAATCAAAGTTTGTCATTCCATCCAAATCTGGTGAGGACTTTACAGAACTTCCTCAGATTGAGAAGGAAAAGAGTATTGAACTTTCCCAGTTTTCTTTGAAGGAGATTATCCGACAGACAATATTCTCTATCTCAGATAATGAGAATAACAAGCTGATGACTGGTGAGTTGTTTGAGGTAAAGGATGGTGTGCTTCAGGTCGTATCTCTGGATGGACATCGTATTTCACTTCGTAATCTGGCATTGAAGGGAAATGCTTCGAATGTAAGCGTTGTTGTACCGGGAAAGACACTCAATGATCTGTCAAAGATCATCACAGGTGGTGTCGATGATATGGTAACGGTTTACTTTACAGACAGACATATTTTATTTGAGTTTGAGAATACAATAGTAGTATCCCGTCTGCTTGAGGGAGAATATTTCAAGATCGTACAGATGCTTTCTATGGATCATAAGATCAAGGTTCGCGTAAATAACAGAGAGTTGTTTGATTGTATCGATCGTGCTTCTATCCTTATGCGTGAGTCAGATAAGAAGCCAATCGTTGTAAGTATCAAAAATGATAACCGTATGTATCTCAAAGTCGATACGATGATGGGTTCCATGAATGAAGAAATCGAAATCACAAAGGATGGAGAGGAAATCATCATTGGATTTAATCCAAGATTCCTGACAGATGTGTTGAAGGTTATTGACGATGAAGACATCTTTATCTACATGCGTGATGCAAAATCACCATGTATCATCCGGGATGATGCAGGAACTTATATCTATGTTGTATTACCAGTCAATATCAATGCGGGGGCTTATTAATCATGGGTGAGATGCATATTTTAAAGCTTCGCGAGGGCGAGGAATATATCAAATTAGGACAGGCACTTAAAGCGACTGGTCTTGCAGATTCTGGAATTGATGCAAAGGAAATCATTCAGCAGGGACTGGTTTTAGTCAATGGTGAGATTGATGAACGTCGTGGAAGAAAGCTCTATGATGGTGATGAAGTCGTGTTTGATGATAATAAGATTAGTATTCAGAAATAATTTCTGTGCAAATGAGGTGTAGGCATGTATATTGAAAATCTGGCACTGCAAAATTACAGAAATTATGCGCGTGCCGAGATTACATTTTCCGATGGTATCAACATTTTATATGGGGATAACGCACAGGGAAAGACCAACATATTGGAAGCTATCTACCTGATTGGAACGACAAAGAGTCACAGAGGAAGCAAGGATCGGGAAATCATACGGTTTGATGCAGATGAAAGTCATATCCGCGCAGAAATAAAAAAAGATGGTATGCATCGACGGATTGATATGCATCTGAAAAAGAGCAAATCAAAAGGAATTGCGATTGATATGGTACCAATCCGCAGAAGTTCTGAGTTGCTTGGCACGATGAATATGGTTTTCTTTTCCCCGGAGGATCTTTCTATCATCAAAAACAGTCCGGCAGAGCGAAGAAATTTCATGGATATGGAATTATGCCAGTTGGATAAGATTTATGTGAGTCTGCTGGCAAATTATAAAAAAGTGTTAGATCAGAGAAATAATCTGTTAAGGCAGATTAGCTTTGATAAAAGTAAAATGGATATGCTGCCAGTCTGGGATGACCAACTGGTAAAATTTGGTATAGAAATCATTAAAAAAAGGAATCATTTTATTGATTTGATAAATGAGATAATTCCTGATATACATAGCAATTTAACGTCGGGAAAAGAACATTTGTGTCTGGTATATGAGAAAAATGCAGAAGAGGAAAGCTTTGCATCGATGCTTGCAGAAAAACAGGAGATGGACTTACGTTATCAGACAACACAGACCGGTCCTCACCGCGATGATATCGCGTTTTTGATCGACGGTATGGATGTGAGAAAGTTCGGTTCGCAGGGACAGCAGCGTACCGTAGCGCTTTCACTTAAGCTGGCTGAAATTGAACTGGTAAAAAGAGTTATTAATGATAATCCTATATTACTGTTAGACGATGTAATGTCGGAACTGGATCGCAGCCGTCAGGATGCGCTGTTGGAATCTATTCAGGGAATCCAGACGATTCTTACGTGTACAGGATATGATGATTTTATAAAGGAACGGCTGACAATCGATAAAGTCTATAAGGTTGTTGCCGGAACGATACAGGAGGAGTTAGATGGGTAATCAAAATGAAAGCAATTATGATGCGAATCAAATCCAGATTTTGGAAGGTTTGCAGGCGGTTCGTAAAAGACCAGGTATGTATATCGGTAGTACCTCGACAAGAGGACTTCATCATCTTGTATACGAAATCGTAGACAATTCAGTCGATGAGGCATTGGCAGGATTCTGTACAGAAATTGATGTATCAATCAATGAAGATGGTTCTGTCACCGTTATCGATAATGGACGTGGTATCCCGACAGGTATCCACAAGAAGGCTGGTATTCCGGCCGTTGAGGTTGTATTTACAATCCTGCATGCCGGCGGTAAGTTTGGCGGTGGCGGATACAAGGTATCCGGCGGTCTGCATGGTGTAGGTGCATCCGTTGTAAATGCGCTTTCGAACTGGCTGGAAGTTGAAATCTCCAGAGATGGAAAGGTCTACAAGCAGCGTTATGAGCGCGGAAATGTAATTTACAAATTAAAAGAGATTGGCAAGACCGATAAGACCGGAACGAAGGTTACATTTATGCCGGACGATACAATCTTCGATGATGTTATCTTTGATTATAAGGTGCTTCGTACGAGACTTCGTGAGATGGCTTTTCTCACAAAGGGATTGAAGATTAATCTTGAAGATAAGCGTGAGGGCAAGGAACAAAGAGAATCCTTCCACTATGAGGGTGGTATCAAGGAGTTCATCGCTTATTTGAACAAGACAAAGACTGCGCTTTACGACAAGATTATCTATATCGAAGGTAACAAAGATGATATTTATGTCGAAGTGGCAATGCAGCACAACGATTCTTACAACGAGCTTACTTTGAGCTTTGTAAATAATATCAACACACCGGAAGGTGGTATGCATCTGACAGGATTTAAGAGTGCTATCACGAAAGTCTTCAATGATTATGCAAGAAGCAATAAGATTCTGCGTGACAAAGAAGAAAACCTGTCCGGTGATGACCTGCGAGAAGGTCTGACCGCTATCGTAAGTATCAAGATTCCGGAGCCACAGTTTGAAGGACAGACAAAGCAGAAGCTTGGTAATGCAGAAGCAAGAACTGCAGTCGAAGGACTTGTGACAGAGAAGCTTACTTATTTCTTAGAGCAGAATCCTCAGGTGGCAAAGGCTATCGTAGGAAAAGCAGTTGTCGCACAGCGTGCCCGTATGGCAGCCAGAAAAGCAAGAGATGTTGCCCGTAAGAGTACACTTGAGACGAACATGGCGCTTCCCGGTAAGCTTGCCGATTGTTCGGATCCAAATCCAAAGAACTGTGAAATCTATATCGTAGAGGGAGATTCCGCCGGTGGTTCTGCAAAGACTGCCAGATCCCGTGCAACACAGGCAATCCTTCCACTGCGTGGTAAGATTCTGAATGTAGAGAAAGCAAGAATCGACCGGATTCTGGAAAATGCAGAGATTAAAGCCATGATTACTGCATTTGGTACCGGTATTCGTGAGAATTTCAATATTGAGAAGCTTCGTTATGACAAGATCATTATCATGACCGATGCCGATGTCGATGGTGCACATATTGCAACGCTGATGCTTACATTCTTCTTCCGGTTTATGCCGGATCTGATCAAGGAAGGACATGTATACTTAGCACAGCCACCACTGTATAAGCTCGAGAAAAACAAGAAGACATGGTATGCATACAGTGATGAAGAACTGGCGGATATCTTAAATGAAGTTGGTCGTGACCAGAATAACAAGATCCAGCGATACAAAGGACTTGGTGAGATGGATGCTGAGCAGTTGTGGGATACAACTATGGATCCGGAAAAGCGGGTTTTATTGCGTGTAGCAATTGATGAGAACAGTGAGTCTGAGCTAGACTTAACCTTCGATACATTGATGGGTGAGAGAGTAGAGCCAAGACGTGAATTTATTGAGACAAATGCAAAATTCGTTAAGAATCTTGACATTTAAGTAGGAGGAGAACAATGGACGATAGTACAATTTTTGATAAAATCCATGAAGTGGATTTGAAGAAAACCATGGAAGAATCGTATATCGATTATGCCATGAGCGTTATCGCTGCAAGAGCTCTTCCGGATGTGCGAGATGGTCTGAAGCCTGTACAGAGAAGAATTTTACATTCCATGGTGGAACTGAACAACGGTCCGGATAAGCCACATCGTAAATGTGCCCGTATCGTCGGTGATACAATGGGTAAATATCATCCACATGGTGATATTTCTATCTACGAGGCACTCGTAAAGCTGGCACAGGAATGGAATACAAGATATCCACTGGTCGATGGACATGGAAATTTTGGTTCTGTCGATGGGGATGGCGCGGCTGCGATGCGATACACAGAGGCACGTCTCTCCAAGATTTCGATGGAGATGGTTGCGGATATCAACAAGGATACAGTTGATTTTGTACCAAACTTTGATGAGACAGAAAAAGAGCCAGTCGTACTTCCAAGCCGTTATCCAAACCTGCTGGTAAATGGTACAACCGGTATTGCCGTAGGTATGGCAACCAATATTCCACCTCACAATCTGCGTGAGGTAGTAAATGCAGTTGTAAAGATCATTGATAACCGTGTGAATGAGGATCGTGAGACAGAAATCGAAGAAATCATGGAAATCATCAAGGGACCGGATTTCCCAACGGGTGCATCTATCCTTGGTACAGCCGGTATCAATGAAGCATATAGAACCGGTCGTGGTAAGATCAAGGTACGTGCCGTATCCGAGATCGAGCCGATGGCAAATGGAAAGCAGAGAATCGTTGTGACTGAGCTTCCATATATGGTAAATAAGGCAAAGCTGATCCAGAAGATCGCAGAGCTTGTCAAGGAGAAGAAGATTGAGGGTATTACAGCTCTCCGTGATGAAAGTTCCCGTGAGGGTATGCGTATCGTCATCGAGCTTCGAAAAGACTGCAATGCGAATATCGTGCTGAACCAGTTATACAAGCACACACAGATGCAGGATACATTTGGTGTAATTATGCTGGCGTTGGTTGATGGACAGCCTATGGTATTAAATCTCCTTCAAATGCTTGGATATTATATCAAGCATCAGGAAGAGGTTGTAACTAGAAGAACGAAGTTCGACTTGAATAAAGCGGAAGATCGTGCTCATATATTAGAGGGATTATTGATAGCCCTCGATAATATCGATGAGGTTATTCATATCATCCGTAGTTCCAAATCCGTTGCCGATGCAAAGCTTGCATTGATCGAGCGTTTCGGTTTGTCCGATGCACAGGCACAGGCTATCGTAGATATGCGTCTGCGTGCTCTGACCGGTTTGGAAAGAGAGAAGCTTGAGAAAGAATACAGAGAATTGATGGAACTCATCAAAGAGTTGAAGGCAATTCTCGCAGATGAGAAGCTGCTCCTTGGTGTAATCAAGGAGGAAATCCTGATCATCGCAACAAAATATGGCGATGACAGAAGAACTTCTATCGGCATTGATATGGATGATGATATCACAGTTGAAGATCTGATTCCGAAGGAAAATGTTGTAATCGCTATGACAAAGCTTGGCTATGTAAAGCGTATGACAATCAATAACTTCAAGAGTCAGAACCGTGGTGGTAAGGGCATCAAGGGCATGCAGACAATCGAGGATGATTTTATCGAGAATCTGTTCATGACAACGACGCATCATTACATCATGTTCTTCACGAATCAGGGACGTGTATATCGTCTGAAGACGTATGAGATTCCGGAATCCGGACGTACTGCAAGAGGAACGGCAATCGTAAACCTCTTACAGCTCCAGCCGGATGAAGTGATCACAGCAGTCATTCCAATTCGTGAGTACCATGAGGGAAGATACCTGATCATGGCTACAAAGAATGGTATGATCAAGAAGACAAAGATTACCGAGTATGCAAATGTTCGTAAGTCCGGACTTGCAGCAATCACCCTGAAAGAGGGCGATGAGCTGATCGAAGTAAAGGCAACGAACAATACGAAGGATATCATCCTGATTACAAAGCAGGGTATGTGTATCCGCTTCAATGAGAAGGAGGTTCGTTCAACCGGACGTACATCGATGGGTGTCATCGGTATGAGTGTTGCCGGTGATGATGAGGTTATCGGCATGCAGCTTGATACACAGGGCGAAGCACTTCTGATCGTATCCGAGAATGGTCTTGGTAAGCGTACTCTTGTTGAAGAGTTTACACCACAGCACCGTGGCGGTAAGGGTGTGAAGTGTTACAAGATCACAGATAAGTCCGGAACCGTTGTAGGATTTAAGGCGGTCAATGATGATAACGAGATCATGCTGATTACCAACCAGGGTATTGTAATCCGTCTCCTGTGTAAGGATATCTCTATATTAGGCAGAATTACAACCGGTGTGAAGCTCATCAACATGGATCTGGAAAGCGACATTACCGTTGCAAGTATTGCAAAGGTTCGTCAGAAATCTGCAGATGAATCCGAGTCTTTAGAGATGATGGAACGCGAGATGAATGAGGCAGACAATGAAGAAGGTAATGTAGAAGAGCCGGAGAGTCCGGAAGATAAGTAAATCGTGAAAAGAGGGAAAAGCGATGAACGATAGTATTAAAGAGGGCTTGGAAGGTCTTTCCAAGATGGATGGCGTATCCAATTTCTTATATGCACTTATGTACTGGGTAGGTGTTATATTTGTATTGTTATTTGTGACATACATTTTTGTTTCGATTTATGTGCGTGCACAGAATAAGAAACGCGGAATTGATACGAAGGATAAAGACGACTATTTGGATGATTAAGAAAAGGGCTGCTATATGAGAAATCGTGTAGCAGCCTTAGTATGTTAAAAAGGAGTAAACCATGCGAACATTACACACAGACAAAATCATTGAAGCAGTGAAAGAAATGTGTATCTCGGCTAATCTGTATCTGGCAGATGATATGGATGGAAAGATACGTCAGGCGGCAAAAGAGGAAGACAGCACGCTCGGCAAGCAGATCTTGAATCAGTTGATCGAGAATATGGAGATTGCCGGAGAAGATCAGACACCAATCTGTCAGGATACAGGAATGGCAGTGTTCTTCGTGAATGTTGGACAGAATCTGCACATTGAAGGAATGAATCTCACAGATGCCATCAACGAAGGTGTGAGAAGAGGATATACGGAAGGATATCTGCGAAAATCTGTCGTAAAAGATCCGTTGCAGCGTGAAAATACCGGAGATAATACACCGGCAATCATCCATTATGATATTGTACCGGGAGATCAGCTGGAAATCACGATTGCACCGAAGGGCTTTGGAAGTGAGAATATGAGTAAGGTCTATATGCTGAAGCCGGCAGACGGAGAAGAAGGAATCCGCCAGTCTGTGCTTGCAGCAGTGAAGGATGCCGGACCAAATGCCTGTCCGCCGATGGTAGTCGGTGTCGGACTTGGCGGTGATTTTGAGCTTGCGGCAAAGCTTGCGAAGAAAGCACTCACGAGACCGGCAGGTTCACACTCGGAGAAGGCACATATTGCGAAGCTTGAAGATGAGATATTGGAGCTTGTGAATAAGACTGGTATCGGTCCTGGAGGACTTGGAGGAAAGACAACGGCGCTCGCCGTCAATATTGAAACCTACGCAACGCATATCGCAGGTATGCCGCTTGCAGTCAATATGTGCTGTCATGTCAATCGTCACAAGACAGTTGTGTTGTAGAAATATAAATAATATGGAAGAAATGATAGAGTAAGATGTACAGGAGATTGGATGGATGCATGTGTAAGTTATAAACGAGAATCATGCGTGCCCGAAAGAAAGGAGATATGTACTTGGGAAAGGTTTCAAATTATATCAACCAGAATATGGCGAAATTCAAGCAGATATACATACGTTATGTTGCGAGTATTTTCTGTGTGTTTATCATAGCGGTTGTGAGTATCATAGCAAATCAGAAAAAAGGGTTTGACATAGAATCTATCGTGACTGTGTGTTCTATCTGGCTTGCCGGGAATTTTCTGGTTGAGAGTCTGTGGAAGAAAACAGCAGAAGAAGCACAGAAAAACAAACGGAAATGGCTGATTGGCTATGGCGTAACGTTTGTGATTGCAATCGTATTTGAGAATTTGTCAGAGATTCTTAAAGCACAGAAAGCGGATATACCGAATCTGATATTTGAAAGTATCTTGTATTTTTACATTGCGTGTACCGTGCTTCTTGCAATTTATGTATTGCTCCGGCAGCAACAACTGGATCTGCCACATTGTATCGGACGGATTATATTCGCATTGCTCCGGGCAGTTGGTGTCTATCTTGTGTTAAATATTGCGGTTATCCTGATTCTTGAAATTATTGATGCATTGCTTGTGGATATAGATACGTTCAGAGTGGAGTTGAATATCCAGTTAATGCTGAGTGCACTTGCGTATTTTCCAACCTGCCTGCTTGCTGTCTCGGACACAAGCGAAGATAACGCGGCATTTACGAAGAAATTTGTATCGTATGTGCTACTTCCATGCGTATGGATTGCGATGTTCGTAATCTATCTCTATGTGGTAAAAATCTTCGTGACGCAGGAGGTTCCGAGCAACGAAATCTTCAGTATCTGTGCAAGTCTTTTTGCAATTGGTATGCCAATCTGGATGATGGCATCCGGGTTCGTGGAGGAGAATTCTTCACGTTATAAGAAACTGATCCATATTACGAAATATATCTATGCACCGTTTATCCTGCTTGAAATCTATTCTATGTCAGTGCGTGTCAAAGCATATGGACTGACGGAGCAGCGATATGCGGCGTGGATGTTTATCTTGCTACAGGTCATCTATATTCTGTGGGAGAAAATCTATGCAAGGTATGCAAGACTTGCAGGCAGGAAAAAAACATATAATAATCAGGCAGATACCGGTGATACAGGAACAGAACATGCAAATGAAATAAATCAGACGAAAAAACAAATAAACTGGCACTATGAAAATCTGATTCTAGTCTTAGTTGGATTTTTATTTGTCGGACTTCTGCTTCCATTTGGAAATGCGCAATATCTGTCGTATCAGTCACAGAAAAGCCGGTTAGTTAAGAATCGGACATTGGATAAGGAAGTGGCTGCGGAAGCATATGATTATTTGCGTGGAAATGCGTATGGCAGACGATACATAAAGACCAATCTTACGGAAGCGGAGCAGGATGAATTACATAACATGCTGTATGACCGGGACAGTGAAGATCAATGGAAATCCGTGTATTTTTATGCAGATCCGATGGAAGAGGGTGGATTGAACATCCGTGGTTATGAAAAAATCTATGAGGTAGATGAAAATTATGGGGATGAAAGTTCTGTTCAAGAATATGAGAGCAAAACAATCATAGCCGGAGACAATGTATATGAGGGTGTAGATCTTACTTCCTGCATTTCGTATTATAAGGACTTGGAAGATAAAAATGAAAATCAGGTTGTAGATGAAAAAGATAAAGTCTACGAAATTCAAATCAGTGATACAGAAAAACTGATTATAACGTATATCAGTTTTGAAATTGATGATGAGCAGACCATGATAAATTGGATGCACATAAAAGGATATATATTGACGAAGTAAAAAATAGTGGAGGATTAGAGAATGGAACGACATATTGCAGTACCATTTAGCGAAGAGGAATTAAAGGAGCTTCATGCAGGAGATTATATCTATCTGACCGGCACAATCTACAGTGCCAGAGATGCTGCACACAAGCGAATGTATGATGCTATCTGCGTGGAACAGGAGAAACATCCGGAAGTGGATTACACCGGTGCAAAGCTGTATGAGGATAAGATTCTGCCACTGGATATCACAGGAAATACAATCTATTATCTCGGACCAACACCGGCGAAGCCGGGACAGGTCATCGGTTCCGCAGGACCTACCACGAGCAGCCGTATGGATAAATATACACCGCTTCTGCTTTCAAAGGGGTTGAAGGGCATGATTGGAAAAGGCAAGCGCAGTCAGGCAGTCATTGATGCAATCGTGAAGGAAAAAGCTGTGTATATGGCAGCTGTCGGCGGAGCAGGCGCACTTTTATCAAAGTGCATCAAGGAGTCCGAGGTAATCGCTTATGATGACCTTGGAACCGAGGCAATCCGTAAGATGCGCGTGGAGAATCTTCCTGTTATCGTTGTGATCGACAGCGAAGGACACAATCTGTATGAGACGGCGGTTGCAGATTATCTGAAGGAGCATAATTAAAAATATGAATATGAAAGTTGGGGTAGTAGATGAAAGAAAAAGAACATCAGTCGGTAGAATGGAAACAGGCATGGCGTGATGAATATTTGAAGTGGATTTGCGGATATGCAAATGCATATGGTGGAACAATATATATCGGAACGGATGATGATGGTAATGTTATTGGAATTGATAATGCGAAAGAATTGTTAGAACTGATTCCAAGCAAAATTACAGATACAATGGGAATTATTGCGGATGTAAATTTATTGTATAAAGATGGCTTAGAATATTTGGAAATAATTGTTGATAAATATCCCTCATTAATCAGTTTTCGAGGAAAATATTATTATCGTTCTGGTAGTACTATGCGTGAGATTACTGGAAAGGAATTAGAAAGGACATTGTTAAAAACACAAGGAAGAACGTGGGATGGAGTACCATTGCCTAAACTTTCGGTAACAGATTTGAAACAGGATGCAATACAGTTATTTAAGGAAAAGTCGGTTAGACGTGGCAGATTGACTCAGGAAGATGTAAATGTGTCTGATGAAGTGCTTATGGATAATTTGCATCTGATAGATGAAAATGGATATTTAATAAGGGCAGCTATGTTAGCATTTTATAATGATCCAGAAAAATGGGTTACAGGAGCCTATGTTAAAATTGGTTTCTTTGGAAAATCGGATTCCGATTTGAAATATCAGGATGAAGTGCATGGTCCATTGCTTGAGCAAGTGGATAAAACCATAGATTTAGTGTACACGAAATATATGAAAGCACGTATTGCTTATGAAGGTATTCAGAGGATTGAACAGTTTATGTTTCATAAAGATGCATTTCGAGAGATTCTTTTAAATGCAATTGTTCATAAAGACTATAGCAGTTGTAATCCTATTCAAATTAGTGTTTATGAGGATAAGATATATGTTTGGAATGATGGTGAAATGCCTCCTAATTTGGATACAACGGACAAGTTGTTTATGAAGCATTCTTCCAAACCATATAATCCGAATTTAGCAAATGTATTTTTTAAAAGCGGAATGATTGAGGCTTGGGGAAGAGGCTTTGAAAAGATTAAAGAAGGTTGTGCACTTTATGATGGACCATTGCCGGAATATGATATTAATGAGTCTGGAATTATGGTGTTGTGTCAGGCTTGTGATAGGTATTTGAAACTATTGGATAATTACGATTATCTTGGTCATAATGACCAAGATAGTGACCAAGATATGAAAAACAAAATTATTGAATTTTGCAGAATACCAAAATCAGCAAGTGAAATTCTGAAAGAATTTAATCTGGAACGATCTTATTTTAGAAGGCACTATCTGGATAGAATGCTTAAAATAGGAGAGTTAAAAAGGACAGAACCAGATAAACCTAAAAGTAAAAATCAGAAATATTATTCATAGACTTGGTCAGGAAGATGGTCATTTGACCATCTTTCTGACTAACAGTATGTAACAAATATAATGAAAAAGGCAGGTGTTAATATGGCAAAAAACAAGGTTAAAGTCGAATATGATGTAGATATGGAAAAGGAGCGCAGGAAGAAACAGCAGAAAAATGGAAAACCAGGATTTGCTATCCGCAGATCAAACATTCTTCTGTATGGGTTGCTGCTCGTTGTGGAAGTGTTGTTTTATTATTTCCTGACACCGGCAATCAATGTACATACCTCTGGATTCTGGACATGGGTAATACTTACGCTTGCGGCAATCGGATTTTGCTCCTTTGATTTCAAGGGAACACGCATTACTAAAAAAGGCAATATCAAAGAAGCCGTTGGTTCGACAAAGGTGGTAATGGTTTCATTTACAACAATCCTTGTGTTGATTGTAGGATTGATCATTGGTGGGCTGGCATCTTCCAAATTGTTGCGTGCATCGAAATATGCAGGAATCATCAAGGTTGAGGATGGTGATTTTGCAACGGATGTACCGGAAAGTGAGAATATCAACAACATAGCACTAATGGATACGGACAGTGCAAGAATCATCGGTGATCGTGCGATTGGTTCCCTGTTTGACGTTGTCAGCCAGTATCAGGTGAGCGAGACATACAGCACAATTGATTATAATGGTGTGCCGATGAAGGTTGCACCGCTAGAATATGCGGGATTTATCAAATATCTGAATAATAAAGATGCCGGAATTCCGGGATACGTGCTCGTTGATCCGGTCAAAAATGAGGCAGATTATGTGAAGATTGAAAAGCCGATTCAGTATTCTTCATCAGCATATTTTGGTAAGAATTTGCAGCGGCATGTGCAGCTTTCTTATCCGACGTATGATTTCAACGGATATTATTTTGAACTCGATAACGAAGGAAATCCATATTATATCTGTCCGGTATTAAAGCCGAATGCAGGGTTATTTGGAGCGAAGGACGTAAAGGGAATCGTGCTCTGTGATCCATGCAGCGGTGATTGTGAATATATGGATCTGGGTGATATTCCAAACTGGGTAGATCGCGTGTATGATGGTGATCTCTTATGTGACCGGTATAACTGGTATGGTATGCTGTCAGGTGGATTCATTAACAGCAAGATTGGAAACAAAGGCTGCAAGGTGACGACCGATGATTATGGTTACAAGGTGATGGATGGCGATGTGTGGGTATACACAGGTGTGACATCCGTCAATGGCGACCAGTCGAACATCGGATTTGTGTTGATGAATTCAAGAACTGCAGAGAGTAAATATTTTGCAATTGCAGGTGCGGAAGAACATTCCGCGATGTCCTCTGCGGAAGGACAGGTACAAAACCTCGGGTACACGTCATCATTCCCATCTCTGATCAACATCGGGAATGTACCAACCTATATCATGGTACTCAAAGATAATGCAGGACTTGTGAAGATGTATGCACTTGTCAATGTGGAAAAATACAGCATCGTGGCAACTGGCGCGACACAGAAGGAAGCACTTGCAAGTTACCGAAAGCTGCTTGCCGAAAACAGCATTGCAACAAGTGGAAATGATGTCAGCGAAGATACGTTGAGTAAGAAGATTACAGTCACACAGATCCGGTACATCACGGTAGAGAATGAGACATATGTGTATATCACAGCGAAAGATCGTTCTGTCTACAAACAGAATTTTGCCGAAAATGAAAGCCTGATCAAGATTGAGGAAGGTGATGTAATCACAGTTCATTATATGGAAAGTGACGATGGCGTGAATACGCTTCTTTCGTATGAATAATTTATTGGAATAAAATAATAAAAAATAGGATTATACTAAGGGTATATAATTACCTCTTGACATTTAGTACAATATTTGTTATTCTAATTTAGCGTGTTGACGCGGAACTAAATAACATCGATTGGTAAAATGTGTTTTTTAGGCATTGGAGATGTACTCAAGTGGCTGAAGAGGCGCCCCTGCTAAGGGTGTAGGTCGTTCGCGCGGCGCGAGGGTTCAAATCCCTCCATCTCCGTTTGTAGATTACGGATAAAATATTGAAAATAAGTCTTGACTTGATTGGAAATATTTCATATAATCTACTTTGCGTTTAGTTAAATGCAACGATATATTCCTCGATAGCTCAATGGTAGAGCACTCGGCTGTTAACCGAGTTGTTGTAGGTTCGAGCCCTACTCGGGGAGTTTGATATTGTAAGTAGCAAAGCTACTTACTAATCATAAGAGATCTCCCGCAAGCGGGTTCTTCTTATGATATATGGCGTGATAGCCAAGTGGTAAGGCAGAGGTCTGCAACACCTTCACCGCCGGTTCAAATCCGGCTCGCGCCTCTCTTAAATCCTTGATACAAGATGTATCAGGGATTTTTTTATTTTGTGAAATCTCTGTGAAAGCCATTGACGGAGCCTGCCCGCGTGTTAAAATACTTGACAATTCGAAAAATTGAAGAAGAATAATGAATATCAGGATTGGATATAGTTATGGAGGATGTTTATGAGACAGAAATTGATGGATTTTATGCGCGGTAGAAATGGAACGGATCAGCTTTCCATGTGTATGATGTGGGCAGCGTGTATCTTGGTTTTTATCGATATGTTTGTAAGAAGCAATATACTCAGCACGATTGCATTTGTGACCTTTGCATTTGCATATTTCCGTGTGTTCTCCAGAAATATTGGCAAGCGTCGGGATGAAAATACATGGTTCCTAAATAAGACGTATAAACTACGCATGTGGGGACGGAAAGAGAGAAACCACATGACGATGCGTAAGACGCATCACATCTACCGTTGCCCGGAGTGTAAGCAGAAAATTCGTATCCCAAAGGGAAAAGGAAAGATCGAGATACGTTGTCCGAAGTGTAGCGCACGGTTTATAAAGAACAGCTAATGTATAAAATAGAAATAAGAAAGCCGTTTAACTCGGAGGTGGAACGATGTTTGGATATGTGACGGTGAACAAGCCGGAAATGAAAGTCAAAGATTATGAGCGGTATCGCATGTATTATTGCGGCGTCTGCCATGCACTCCGAAATACGGACGGTGCGATGGGACAGATGTCACTTACGTATGATTCGACGTTTGCCGCGGTGCTTCTGACCGCTTTATATGAACCGGATACGAAGATGAAGGAAGCAACGTGCATGGTGCATCCGGTTGGGAAGAAAAAATATCTGGAGAATGAGGTCATACAGTATATCGCGGATATGAATCTTATTCTGACCTATTACAAATGCCTTGATGACTGGGAGGATGACCGCAAATTTACCAGACTTTGTTACAGCAGTTTTATACGGAAGCGTGTGCGCAAGATCGGTCAGGTCTATCCGGAGAAGCTGGCGAAGATCCGGGAATCTCTGCGGACATTATCTGCCTGTGAGAGAAAGAATGTGACGAACCTGGATTTGCTTGCCGGAACCTTTGGTGATATCATGGCAGAGATCCTTGCATATAAGTCGACACGCGGGATTGACTGGTCGGAGGAACTGCGGAGACTCGGTTACCAGCTTGGCAAATTCATTTATATTCTCGACGCATATGATGATGTGCAGGAGGATATCGAGAAGAACCGGTTCAATCCCTTGAAGGAGTTATACCATAAATTATCGAAAGAGCAGTTCGACTGTTACGTGAAGGAAATCCTTATGATGATCGCCACCGATATGGCGAAAATCTATGAATGCCTGCCAATCGTCGAGGAGACAGCCATCCTCCGCAACATTATCTATTCCGGAATCTGGGTAAGGTTTATGACGAAACAAAATGACACAGGAAATAAGTAATTTGTGAAACATTTCATAGAAGTGGATAGAGTTTGCACATGAAACATAATTCTTAAGCAGACCGTTGAAGCACGCTGGTACTTAATGAATGGCAAACTTGTTTGTCATGAATTTAGTACCATTGCGTGATGAACCGAGCGGGAGCGTGTCTGCGTAGAATATGTTTCATGTGTAAACTGTACCACAGATGTATATATGTTTCACAATTACTCATTGAGAAAGGAATTAGCATGAAAGATCCTTATGAAGTTCTGGGGCTTCCACATGGTGCCTCGGAAGAAGAAGTGAAAAAAGCATATCGAAATCTAAGCCGGAAATACCACCCGGATGCCAATATCAACAACCCAAACGCAGCACAGGCAGAAGAGAAGTTCAAGGAAGTGCAGGCGGCATATAAGAGCATTATGGATGGAAATACAGGTTCATCGTATGGTGGCAGCAGCTATGGCGGGTTTGATGGATTTGGCGGATTTGGTTCAGATGCATTCCGTCGTGCCAGAAATGAAGGCGGTGGCATGAGTCAGGATGAGTCCCATCTGGCCGCGGCACAGAATTTTATTATGAACCGGATGTTTACAGAGGCACTTCGCACGCTGGAGGATATAGACGACCGGACGGGCAGATGGTATTATCTGAGTGCGGCTGCGAACTTAGGTGCCGGGAATCAGGCAACAGCGATGGAACATATCGATCGTGCAATCGCGATGGAACCGAACAACATGGAATACAAACAGATGAAGCAGCGTATGCAGGGTGGCAGCAACTGGTATGTGCAGCGGGGCATGGGATATGGAATGCCGGATGTGCGTTCCGATAACTGGTGCATGGATATGTGCCTGTTAAATTTGCTCTGTAATTGCTGCACGCCTTGTTGATAATGAAATTTAAAGGGGAGAACAAATGGAGAACATCATTTTAGCATCACAGTCTCCACGCAGACAGGAGATTCTGTCGCTGGGTGGATATGAATATAAAGTATGCGTATCTTCGGCAGAGGAACAGATTCCACCGGAAGAGTTGGAGAATCTGACACCGCAGGAGCTGGTTGAAAAACTGGCGCGTGTGAAAGCGGAAGATGTGTACCGCAGAAACTGCAGTAAGAATATGGAAAAATCAACGACAGATAATCAGGCAGCAGATTCCGTGGAAGAAATCACGGTGATCGGTGCGGATACTGTCGTTGCTGTCGATGGATGTGTGCTTGGAAAACCAAAGACAGAGGATGAGGCGAAGCAGATGCTCGCACGATTGTCCGGGCGGACGCATGATGTATTCACCGGTGTGTGTATTCTGTGGACAGATTCCGATACGCAGGAAGAGATACATGGAAATACCTTCCACTGTCATACGAAGGTGACATTTTATCCGATGACGGAGAAAGAAATTGACAACTATGTCGCTACGGGTGACTGTATGGACAAGGCAGGTGCCTATGGTATCCAGAGCGGAGCCGCGAAGTATATCCAGGGCATCGAAGGCGATTACCTGAACGTGGTTGGATTGCCGTTGTCAAAAATTTATCACGTTTTGCGTGAGAAATTAATAAATCTCACAATAAAAATGTGATTGAAACTGAATGAAAATAAACGGAAATAAAGAAATTAGACGAAAAAACTGTCATTATGACTAAAAACAGAGATAAAATTTGTCTATTCTGCCGTTGAAAAAATATTTAAAAGTGCTACACTAATACATGTAGCAACAAGTTGGGTTGTTGCTTGATTTTTGCATATCAGCGTCATAGCTTCGTACAGGGGGAAGGGATACGGAGTGTGATGTTGTAATATACACGTGAGCATCAGAGCTCGAAGTTATGTGAAGGTCTTGTTACGTGTAGCAGTGGTATTTCCTTATGTGACAAAAGAGAGGGTGTTACATAAGGGAATATCATCCAAGGTGGTTACGAAAAGAGGTTGCTTGGCAGCCTCTTTTTTCTTGCAGAGAAAAGAATCTGTGCGTATAATATAGATAAGTATGGCGAAATTGACAGAGAGGGTAAGGATATAGAAATGTGGAGTTTTCATACCGTAAAAGTGAAAGATAATAGTCGACGCATGTTTGATCTATGTATGCGTCGGGCACAGAGTATCGGGCGTGCGGATTATGTACGGACAGATGGACGGATGGATCTGGCACATACCTTCCGTACAGATATGCTGCATTTCCTGATATATCTCGCATATTCGGATGGTTCCGTCAACAAAGAAGAAATCAAATACATCAATCTGTTATTCGGAACACAGTTTGATGAGAAGATGATCCGTGATTATGCAGACCGTTGGGGACTTCGGAGTGAGAGCATCCGGGATCATGCGCCACGGTCGTTAAATTCGTTTGTGCGCTCAAATATCGGAGCAGAAACCGGGGAGATATCAGACGGTTATTATGATCTGTTACAGTTGTATGTTACAACCTTTAATTATATTGGAAATGATCTGATTGCATGCAACGAGGAGGTTGCGTCATCAGAGGTTCAGGCATTGTCCTCGTATATTGAATTGATCACAGAGGAAATCAATCGTGTACGTGGGGATATGGAGGATTACAAGCCGACGATCGCATTTAAGCCCGGAAGCAAGGTTAAGCAGGAGGATAAGCCGGATTATTCGTATTGGTCCGATACGCTTGAGATGCGGCGGACGAAGATCTCTACACCGGAGCGTAAGGAGGAAGATTCGCCGGCAGTAAGTGATACAGACAGCCGGAGAGATATGGACACACCGGAGTATGTACGGGTAGCAGATACAGAAGAAACTGGAAAGCCATTCCGTATGCGGGTGGAACAACCGGATGCACAGACGCTGCCGGATCAGAAAGAGCGTAAAAAAGAATTTAATACGGAGATGGATATACAGGCATTACTTAAGCAGTTGAACGAGCTGACCGGCATGCAGAGCGTGAAGACGGAGATCAACAATATGATCAATCTGTTGAAGATCTGTAAGATCCGTCAGGAGAATGGATTGCAGACGCCGCCGGTTACAAATCACATGGTGTTCCTTGGCAATCCCGGAACTGGTAAGACGACCGTGGCAAGAATCCTTGCGAAGATCTATCATGGGCTGGGCGTGCTTTCCAAAGGACATCTGGTGGAGGTAGACCGGTCTGGTCTGGTCGCTGGATATATGGGACAGACGAGTGAGAAGGTTACGGAAGTAATCGAGAAAGCCAAGGGTGGCATCTTATTTATTGATGAGGCGTATGCCCTTGCAAATGGACAGCAGGGTGATTTCGGACAGGAGGCAATCGACATCCTGAATAAAGCGATGGAAGATAACCGGGAAGATCTGATCGTCATTGCGGCAGGATATCATGATGAGATGCAGGATTTCCTGGATGCAAATCCGGGACTTCGTTCCCGTTTCAACCGGACAATTGAATTTCCGAATTATGATGCGGAAGAGCTGTTGGAGATCATGACCAACCGGGCAAAATCACTCGATTATACATTGACGGACGACGCGGTGCAGTATGTGCAGGATACATTTACAAGGATACTTGCATGTCCGCCGGAGAATTTCGGTAATGCGCGTTCGGTGCGTAATTATCTGGATCGCGTGATTCACAATCAGGCTAACCGCCTGATCGCGGAGAATAATTTTAAAGAGGAAGATCTGACGAAGCTCACGCTTGCAGATGTGCAGTCAGAGACGCTGGAATAACATGCATAAACAATGGATCAAGGATGGGCTAAGTGAATATCTGAGTGATGCGCATGCGGTATGGCATATGCCGGGGCATAAGCGGAAAGCCTGCTATGGAGATTTTCAGGACGCATTTCTCGCATGGGATGTGACGGAGGTGCCGGGGACAGATGATCTGTATCTGCCGGAGGGATTTATCGGGGATTCACTTGCCATGCTGAAGGAAATCTACCAGACCTGTGGCACGTATTACGTGGTAAATGGTGCGACGGGAGGGATTTTTACGGCAATCGCGGCATGCACGAAGCCGGGCGATGCGATCCTGATTGCAAAAAACTGCCACAAATCGGTCTACAATGCGGCGGCGATGCTGCAGCGACAGACGATTTATGTGGAGCCGACATGGAAGAAAGAGGCAGAAGATGCCTTTGCATTTACATCATTTATTGATGGGTATGTCGATGCCGATGATGTTGAAAGGCTGTGTGAGTCTCATCCGGAGATCGCGGCGGTTGTAGTGACATCGCCGACATACGAGGGCGTCATATCCGACATTGCGCAGATTGCACGTGTGGCACATGCACATCATGTTCGGGTGATCGTGGACGAAGCACATGGGGCACATCTGCCATTTTTAAAACCGGAATATTCTGCGATCCGCATGGGTGCCGATGTCGTTGTACAGAGTCTGCACAAGACACTTCCAGCGATGACGCAGACAGCGGTGATTCATGTCTGTACAGAAGAACTGGTGAAACCGGTGGAGCAGGCATTGGAGATATTCTTAAGTTCTTCGCCGTCGTATATTTTCATGATGAATATGGAAGCGGCAATCTGCTATATGGCAGACCATGATTTTACGGAATATGAAAACAATCTGCGGGAATTCCGGGAGAATTGTGCGAAGCTTCCGCAGATCACAATGATAGAGAAAGAAGCCGTATGTGCAGCAGGTGCATATGGATATGACGAGACACGGCTTGTATATTCTGCAGCTGTGCCGGGACCGGAGCTGCTTGCGATGCTTGCGGATAAGGGGGATGTCGTCTGTGAGATGGCAGGCAGAAAACATGTGGTACTGATCTCGACGGTGCGGGACGGGCAGGAAGATTTTGAACAGTTATACCGGACACTGCAGATGTGCGATGTCGCTCTGACGAAAGAAGGGGATCATGAGAAGGAGCGATGTGCCGGGCAGGAGGAATTGCAAAAACTGGCGGGAACGCTGGCAAGAGCACCAATCTATGTATATCCGCCCGGAAGTTACATCGTGAATACCGGGGAGATCATTACGGCAGAGACCGTGGAGAAGCTTTGCGCATATCAGGCAGCAGGGCTGCATATCCGGGGCATTTAGAAAACAGGGGGATGAATGATGAGACAGGAGAAACGATATGAATGTATTGATATGTGATGATGAAAGACGCGACCTGCAGATGGTCCGACTGCATGTGGAGCAGTTTGGCAAAGATCAGCAGATCGATGTGAGTATTTATACGCTGTGGAATCCAAAATCTTCGGCGGAGATAATGGCAATGGCGGAAAAACATGAGATGGATGTCGCATTTCTGGATATCGACATGCCACATATATCGGGTGATGCGATTGCCAGTGCACTGACGGAAAAGTATCCGTCAATCCAGATTATATTTTTTACGAACCGGGGCGAGATGGTTTATGATATGCTCAAATACAAACCATTTCGGTTTATTCAGAAGGCGGAACCGTGGAAGATTGATACGGCATTGATGAATCTGTCAAAACAGCGGATGACGGATGGACACGTTTTGATCGAAAAAGCAAAGAATGAAGTGATGGATGCTTCGGTGGAAGAGATTATGTACATAGAGGCAGCCAAACATCAGATCATCTATCATACGGAGGATGAAGCGATCGTCTCGAAGGGGAGCATGGCAAAGATCGTAAAAGAGCTGTGGGAATATGGCTTTATACGCGTGCATGTCGCGTATGTGGTAAACATACGGTACATCAAGCAGATTGGCAAAAAGGAACTGATTCTGAGAGATGAAACTGTATTGCCGATCAGTGGAAGCTATAAGGAAGAGACGATGAAGAATTATAAGATGTTATTGGAGAGGATCAGGTATGGAGAATCTCGTTGAAATATTTGCAAATACATTAGATGCTATATTAGGTATCGTGTTTCTGACGATGATACTTGGGAAAAAGAAGAGCATGCCGAACTGGTTGTTTGTCGTTTTGGCGTTGATCGTCCCTGTGGCAAATGTTGTGTTGCAGAAAGTATTTCCGGATAGTCCGGAGAATAATATTGTCTATATTTTACTTACCATATTCTTTGGTTTTGTATGCACGAATGGAAAAATCTCAGAGAAGATCATCTATGTCGCAATCTGGAATATCCTGCTTATGGTATGTGGACTGATCTTTGCGTCAGTTTACGGGTATGTCGTGCGCGGGACAAATGGCATGGAATGGGAGATGGATGCGATACAGCGGCTGCATTACATCATGGGTTCGAAGCTGAATCTGATCCTGTGCACGCTTCTGGTCATGGTGATCCTGAAGAAAACGAAGATGAAATCCGCGATGCCGGTCATGAATGCTGTCGTGTTCGTGATCAGTATTTTGATCGGTATTATCTTAGATATTATGCTGGATTACCCGTATCTTGACAAAAAGGGAAAGATTGCGATCGGTATCGCGATGGTCGGAATTCTGGCGATCAATGTGTTTGTTTATGTGGCAACCTATCAATTAAATAAAAGCCAGAAGCTGCTGATGGAAAATCAGCTTCTCCGTATGTCGCAGGAAGAGCAGAAAGAGGGAATGGAGCGCATGATGCGTCTGCAGGAGAAGAACCGGATGCTTCGGCATGACCTGCGCCATTATTTCACGCTCTTTCAGGAAATGCTTGCGAATGGAAATGTGGAAGAAGCACAGAAATATGTGGAGGACGTCTTAAACACGAAGCTCCAGCCAGAAGGTGTCTATATGACAGGCGATGAAATCTTAGATGCTGTGCTCAATCATTGCGATGGAATCTGCCGGCAGAAACAGATCACGTTTCGGACAGAAATCAGTGCACATTTGCCGGAAGGACAGATGGAGTTTGCGATTGCACTGCTGAATCTGTTGGAAAATGCGATTGAAGCAGAGGAGCTGGAGGAAGACAAACTGATTGAGCTGCAGATCTACGAGAGTGCGGGCTTGCTGTTGGTAACTGTCCGGAACCGGATCAGTCAGTCGGTTATGGAGAACAACCCGGAGCTTCGCACGCGGAAGGCAGATGCAAGTCTGCACGGACTTGGAAGAAAGAGTGTAAAGAAGCTGATCCGGGATATGGAAGGTTCTTTCTATGAGGAAGAACGAAACGGGTTCTTCATCTCGAACATTGTCGTATAACGTCGAAAAAGTAAAAAGTATGCTCAAAAAACAACCAACTTTGCCAGACAGGTTGTAAAATGTCAAAAATCAGGTATTGTAGTAGCAGGAAATGAAGTGAGGAGGAAGTCCATGGAACGTCTTGCATATGCAATCACAGATCATCTGCTGCGAAGAGATGTGATTCAGAAAGAGGACTACGATATCTATGTATATGGATACGCAGTGTTTCTTGAACAGATGTGTCAGGTAATCGGATTTATTCTGCTTGGGATAGTCACGAAGAACCTGTTACAGACCGCTCTTTTTTTGGGAACATTTTACCTGATTCGCAGTGCATTCGGTGGGTATCATGCGGAGACGTCGCCGGTCTGCATGCTCGTCAGCTATGGTGGCTGGGGTGCGGTCATGATACTTTCACGGTACATGGAAGCATATGCGGAAGTACCACTCGTGCTTTGGATTGTGCTCGCCGCAGATCTGTGTGTATTTGCGATACTCGGTCCGGTTGCACATGCCAATAAGCCACTGACCGCAGTGCAGAAAAAGCGGAACAAACGAAACGGATTTCTCGTTTTAGGGATTGGCTCTTTGCTGGCATTTCTTTGGAGATCATGTGTGATTGTTGGCACTGTGTATATTGGAACTGTAACCTTTGTAGCAGTGTTGGCAATGATAGGAAAAAGAAAGGTAGGTACAAGGTATGAAGAAGATTGAGGAACTTGTAGCAAAGATCGGTTACAACACTGCAAAGAAGACTGTAAATAGCGCATCTGCATGGCACAGCCATCAGGTAAAGGAGCCGGCAGCCGCACGCGCAAGCCTGCTCAAGGAAGCTTCTAAGTAAGAAGCACGCAGATAAGAAAGGGTAGATGTTCAGGTGCATCTGCCCTTTCTTTTCGTTTGCATTTTAAATATTGGTATGATAGAATAAGGCAACTGTGTGAGATGGGAGGACACAGAACTCGAAAGGTAAGAACCTTAGCGCCTGGTCCTGAGGGGACGGAAAAAACTCAGGATGACGAGGAGAAACGTGATCGAAAGATTCGGCGGATGCGTTTCCGCACAAGCTGAGTGCGTATACAGAAAAAAATATGCGGGTAACTGCAAAACAAAGTTCTGTAATCAGTAATGGAATCATAGAAAATTAAAAATAGAATAGAGGTAGATATTATGTGTGGAATTATTGGTTTTACGGGGAATGAACCAGCGAAGGATATTATCATCGGCGGCTTGGAACGGTTGGAGTACCGCGGATATGACAGCGCAGGATTAGCACTTTTGTCGAACGATCAGATTCAGGTGCGCAAGCGTACCGGTAAGGTAGAGGAGTTACGGAAGCTCTGCGAGGCAGAGAAAATGCCTGCTACCTGCGGAATCGGTCATACAAGATGGGCAACCCACGGCGGGGTAACGGACGTGAATGCACACCCACACCGTGTCGGAAAGGTCGTACTGATTCACAATGGTATCATCGAGAATTACCGTCAGATTGTGACAGAGTACGGACTGGCTGACCAGCTTGTATCAGAGACAGATTCTGAGGTCGTTGCGGCGCTTTTGAACAAGTTTTATGAGGGTGATCCGGTCAAGGCAATCAAGAAGACAGTGAAGGTACTTTCCGGTGCATTTGCACTTTGTATTATGTTCCAGGATATCCCGGATACAATCTACGCGATCCGGAATGTAAGCCCGATGGTTGCAACGTCGTGCGAGAGAGGTTCGGTGATTGCTTCCGATCTGACCGCATTAATCGAGTTCTCAAAGGAGTATTTCGTAGTACCGGAGTATCACATTCTGACACTCAAAAAGGACGGTATTGATATTCAGGATCTGAAGGGAAACAAAGTAACCCCACAGATGTTGACTGTAAACTGGGATATCACAAGTGCACAGAAGGGTGGTTACCCATTCTTTATGCTCAAGGAAATCTATGAGCAGCCGGATGCAATCCGAAACACGATTGCACCGCGGATTAATCAGGAGCTTCCGGATTTCACAGAGGATGGAATTGATGATGCAATATTTAAGGATTGCAAGCGTATTTCTATTGTGGCATGTGGTACAGCGATGCATGCAGGTATGGTAGGAAAGCATCTGATCGAGAAGAAGCTTCGGATTCCGGTGCATGTAGATTGTGCTTCCGAGTTCCGGTATAAAGATCCGATTATCGATGAGGAGACTTTAACAATCGTGCTTTCCCAGTCGGGCGAGACAATCGATACATTAGAGGCATTGAAGCTTGCGAAAAATCGCGGTTCCAAGGTGCTTTCTATCGTCAATGTGAAGGGAAGCACAATCGCAAGAGAAAGCGATTATGTATTATATACACATGCAGGTCCGGAGATTGCAGTTGCATCAACCAAGGCATATACGGTTCAGGTGGCAGCGATGTATCTGATCGCATGCCGGATCGGACTGGTGAAGGAACTTATCACAGAGCATGATGCAAAACGCTTTATGACAAAGCTTACAAATGCATCAAATATCGTTGAGGAAACTTTGAAATGCGCCGATGATATCAAGCGCGTGGCAGATCATATCAAGTTTGCAACCGATACGTTCTATATCGGAAGAGGGCTTGACTATACGATGAGCTTAGAAGCAGCACTGAAGTTAAAGGAAATCTCTTACGTGCATGCAGAAGCATATGCGGCAGGCGAGCTCAAGCATGGAACAATCGCACTGATCTCGGAGAATGTTCCGGTCATTGCATTGGCAACGCAGGAGGATGTCTATGCGAAGGTCATCTCGAATATCCGGGAGGTAAAGGCAAGAGGTGCGTATGTTGTGCTTGTCAGCATGGATGAGGAAGTGAATGATCCAAGTATCTGTGACCAGCATATCCGCCTTCCGAAGATGGATAGTGAATTTACATCCTTTGCAACAGCGGTTGTATTGCAGTTAGTTGCATATTATACATCCGAGGCAAAGGGACTGGATGTGGATAAACCGAGAAATCTGGCGAAGTCTGTAACGGTAGAGTAATTAATGCTACATATATACAACCCCCATTCGTACTTCTTGTGCAGAATGGGGTGTTGTGTTTATACCAGAGAATATTTGTATTGTAAGGAATGAAGAAACAGGATGAAAGATTTGACAAAAGGTTACCCGGCAAAGGTGATAATTTTATTTGCCATCCCGATGATATTCGGCAGCATATTTCAACAATTATATAATATTGCGGACAGTAAGATTGTAAGTACATTTGTTGGCACCGAAGCGTTTGCGGCTGTCGGTGCCACAAGTGTTGTATCGAACACTTTAATCGGATTTTTGAATTCCCTGACACTTGGATTTGCGATTCCGATTGCGAACAGTTTTGGAGGAAAGGACTATAAGCGGATGCGTCGCATGGTGGCAGGTACTGTGTTGCTGACGCTGGCAGGGGCAGTTGTGCTTACCGTGTTAATCTTGCTTTTGATTCCTGCGATCCTGAAACTTCTGGCAACACCGGAAGATATTATGAGCCCGGCACTTGCGTATGTGCGAATCATTTTATATGGCATTATATTTGTGTCTGTTTATAACATGTGTGCAAATGTACTGCGCGCGGTTGGCGACAGCCGGACGCCGCTTTATTGTCTGATTATTTCCGTGTTCGTGAATATTGGACTGGATCTGCTGTTTGTGAATGGATTTCATATGGGGATTCAGGGTGCTGCCTGGGCGACAATCATCTCGCAGGCACTTTCGGCAGTGCTTTGTCTTGGTTATATCCTGCTTAAGTTCCGGGATATTATACCGGAGAAGGACGAGTGGAAACCGGTGGAAGGACAGTACAGTGAGCTTCTTACGACTGGGCTTGCAATGGGATTTATGTCGCTTGTTGTGAATTTCGGAACGATTGTGCTGCAAGGCGCAATTAATGGATTGGGAACGGCAATCGTTGCGGCGCATACAGCGGCAAGAAAAGTGTTCGATATATTTACGGTATCACTTTATTGTCTGGGAAATGCAATGACAACCTTTGTAAGTCAGAATATGGGAGCCGGGGAACCGGCACGTATTCGCAGAGGGATTCGTCATGCCGTTGTTATAGCAACGGGAATAACAACGGTACTTGTAATTATCTGCTTTGCATTTGGCAGACCGGTATTTACATGGCTTGCGTCTACCGATAATCCGACAATTGTAGATTCTGCGGTGATGTATTCCCGGATCAGTATTGTGTTTTTCTATGTGCTCGGACCGCTATTTATTCTGCGGTGCAGTCTGCAGGGGATGGGGCGGAAGGTAATACCGGTGTGCTCGAGCGTTGTTGAGATGACAATCAAGGTACTTTCTGCAACGATTCTGGTGCCGCGGCTTGCTTATTTCGGTGTGGCACTTACGGAACCGATCAGCTGGGTCTGCATGACGATTCTGCTGACGGTGGCTTATTTCGCGAAGCCGCCGGAACAGATGTTGCGAAAGCCTGCTTAAAATGGTATAATAAGCATTATATAGGCTGTGTTCACACAAGCCGGAATAATGCGGAAAACACATTATAAATTCGTCAAAGAAGGTGAAACAGATGTCAAGACTGAAGACTCCGAAAAAACCGAAGAAGGCAAAGCCTGCGAAATTACTTTACAGAGAACCTGCAAAGCGTATGTCGCGCAAAGAGCGGAAGCTTAAGGAAAAACGAAGAAAGCAGATAAATAAGCATATTGATCATGCTATGGGATTTATAGCAATTGCTTTATGCACCGTTTCAGCAATCTTGGACGTAAAGAACAACAAAGACTCATAAAAGAGGATGGAAGAGGAAAGGAAGAGAACAGAACAATGAAGAATTTTGAAGGATTACTTGAGCAGATTAAATCATGCAGCAAGAAGAAGCTTGCCGTAGCTGTTGCACAGGATGATGCAGTCCTTGAAGCAGTAAAGGCAGCAAAGGATAAAGATATCGCGGATGCGATTCTGGTCGGAGATGCTGATAAGATCAAGGAAATCGCTGCAAGCATGGATATGAGTTTAGAGGGTTTTGAGATTATTGACGTGAAGGATCCGACAGAAGCAGCCCTGACAGCAGTCAAGCTTGTACATGATGGAGAGGCAGATATGTACATGAAGGGTCTCATTGACACAAAGGGATTCCTGAAGAGTGTACTCAATAAGGAAGTGGGACTTAGAACCGGTAAGGCTTTGTCACATGTATGTCTGTTTGAGATTGAAGGCTTCGAGAAGATGTTCTTCCTGACTGATGTTGCATTTATTCCATACCCAACATTGGAGGACAAGGTGGATATTATCAGCAACACAGTTGCAGTTGCACATGCATGTGGTATCGAGTGTCCAAAGGTAGCTCCGCTTGCAGCGGTAGAGGTAGTAAATCCGAAGATGCCTGTTACAGTAGACGCAGCTGAGCTTACAAAGATGAATGAAGAGGGTAAGATTACAGGCTGTATCGTGGACGGACCGCTTTCCATGGACCTTGCAATTGATCCGGAAGCTGCAAAGCATAAGGGAGCAACGAACCGTAAGATTGTCGGTGATGCAGATATCTTACTGTTCCCGGACATTCACGCAGGTAATATCACATACAAGACACTGGTTCACACAGCAAAGGTTAAGAATGGCTGTATCTTAACAGGTACAAAGGCACCGGTTATCCTGACATCCCGTTCCGATACATTTGAGACAAAGGTAAATTCCATTGCCCTTGCAGCAATCGTTGCTGAAAACTTAAAGAAAAACAAATAAATTATAAGCATAAATAAGCAGGAGGATAATAAAATGAGTTATAAGTCATTGATCATCAATCCGGGTTCTACATCTACAAAGATTGGTGTATTTGAAGATGAGACATTGTTGTTCGAGGAGACACTGCGTCATTCGACTGAGGAGATTGCACAGTACGATTCGATCGTTGCACAGAAGGATTTCCGTAAGGATGTTATCGCTAAGGTTTTAGCTGAGAATAATTTCGATATTAAGACACTGGATGTTGTTGTAGGCCGTGGTGGTCTGCTTAAGCCAATTCCGGGTGGTACATACACAGTTACAGATGAACTGGTAAAGGACTTGGTAGAGGCAAAGCGTGGTGAGCATGCATCAAACCTCGGTGGTATCCTGGCAAAGGATTTCGCTGACGAGCTTGGAATCCCTGCTTATATCGTAGACCCGGTTGTTGTTGACGAGTTACAGGATGTTGCAAGACTTTCCGGACATCCGGAGCTTCCTAGAACAAGTATCTTCCATGCATTAAACCAGAAGGCAGTTGCAAAGCGTTATGCAAAGGAAGTTGGTAAGAAGTACGAGGATTTGAACCTCATCGTTGTTCATATGGGTGGCGGTGTATCTGTAGGTGCCCATACAGGTGGTAAGGTTGTAGATGTATTTAATGCATTGGATGGCGATGGTGCATTCTCTCCGGAGCGTGCCGGTGGTGTTCCAAACGGCGAGCTGGTTCGTCTGTGCTACTCAGGCAAGTATACAGAGAAGGAAATGATCAAGCAGCTTGTCGGTAAGGCAGGCTTCAATGCATACTGCGGTTCAAACGACGCAAGAGACATCGAGGCTATGGCTAAGAATGGTGACAAGCATGCACAGCTTGTATTCGATGCATTCTTATATCAGGTATCGAAGGATATCGGAGCACAGGCAGCGGTTCTCTCCGGTAAGGTTGATCAGATCATCCTGACAGGCGGTATTGCATATGGCAAGTATGCAACGGAAGAGATCACAAAGAGAGTACAGTTCATCGCACCGGTTACCGTATACGGTGGCGAGGACGAGCTTCTTGCTCTGGCACAGGGCGCACTTCGTGTATTAAATGGCGAGGAAGAAGCAAAGGTTTACTAAGCGTAGACATATAGTTGGAGGGATAGAATGGACGAAAATAACACACAGCAGCCGGGGGGATTCCCGGATACGACTGGATATGTGAATCCACAGCAGCCGGATACGACCGGATATATGAATCCACCACAGTCAGACATGACTGGATATGCAAATCCGCAACAGCCGGATATGACTGGATATTACGGACAACAGCCGGGACAGCCGGACATGACTGGATACTACGGACAGCAGCCGGGACAGCCGGACATGACTGGATACTACGGACAGCAGCCGGGACAGCCGGACATGACTGGATATTACGGGCAGCAGCCGGGACAGCCGGACATGACTGGATATTACGGACAGCAGCCGATGCAACCACAGACAGGCGGTAAGAAACCGAAGAAGCCAATGACAAAGGGCAAGCTGGGCGCATTGATCGGTGCTGGCGTTGCAATCGTTGCACTGGTTGTATGTGGCGTCATTTTCCTTCCAAAGCTTTTAAAGTCGGACAAGGAAGTCGTATTAGATGCGATGGAAGAGACATTTTCTTCCTACAGCACTGGCGGAGAGAGAAACGATGTAGTCGGATTCGATGAGGTGATGAAGGCGTATAATGAGAAAGGTGGAGATAGCAGTCTCAACCTGACATTTAACGCTGGTGAAGGTGAAAATGCTTACGCAATCGGTTGGAATCAGAATAACGCAGTGGATCAGAAAAATAAGAAGCTTTCTGCAGATGGCGCGATAACGATCGGTGGCGATGATCTTCTGTCGTATGAGGTTTTTGGCGATGAAGATACGATGACAGTCGGTATACCGGAGTTGCTTGCAGGTTATCTTGTATACCCGGCGGACGATCCGATGGGCGCGCTTGCGAATTCACCAGCCGGACAGTCACTTGGTCTGGACGCATCGGCACTTACCGGATACAGTTTAAACGCATTTGCATCTGGTTCTGATGGATCAGGTCTTACAAGTGGATATGTGAGTGCGCTGGAGACAATCTGGGATGCTGCAGAATTTAAGAAGCAGGGAAGTGCCAAGATCACAGTCAATGGCGAGAATGTAACAGCCAAGGAATATTATGTGACATGGGCAAAGGAAGATCTGCAGGATGCGTGTGTATCTGCGATCGATGGTTTGACAGAAGCGGTAACAGGTTCGCAGGATACGCTTGATCAGCTTGGTATGAGTGCAGACGACTATACATATTATATGGATCAGTTGAAAGCGGCTGTGCCAAGTGTCATTAAGCATGATCTGTGTGTGAAAGTATATGTGAAGGGCAAGAGAGCTGTTAAGATCACATGTAGCGATAAGATCAACATCTTGAATATGGTGAAGATCGATTATGATTTCTGGCTGGATGCTGGTAAGGATGATCTGTCAGGAAACTTAAGCTTTGATGTGTCAGACACTTCCGTTGGCGTGAAGTTCGAGGCACATGATATCAGCGGAAATACATATGGAAATGTAAAGGCATTTGCCGGTGACAAGGAGATTGGACTGGATTTCACAAAGGATGTTGTAGAGTCTGGTGATACGGTTACGACAAAGGTAAAGATCTCCGCTTCTTCGTACCTGTCTGTTGACTGGGAGAAGACATTTAACAAGGCGGACAATACATTTGAGAATACGGTTAATGCCAATATTGTAGGCGCAGATACCTATGTGTTTAATTACAAGGGTGCTTACAAAGACATCAACAAGGGTGTCGGCTATGCTGTGGCGATTGATTCGTTCGAGCTGAAGGCAGCCAACCAGACGCTCTGCAATGGAAGTATTGATACGACGATCGATACATCGAAGATTTCTGTACAGGAGATGGATGCAAGCAAAAAGGTGTATGATCTTGCAACCATGACAGAGGACGATCTGCAGACATTTGGTGAAGAAAGCCAGAAGTTGATGGATGCTTGGGTAGAGCGTTTATCTGACAATACAGCATTTGTAAATCTGATAGATGCATTGAACAGTCTGTTTGGAACAAATTCCGATCTGCTTAATCAGGTGGAAGAAGATATCGACGAAGACACAGCTACCTATAGCGATGCAGATTTCAGCGACGATAATACAGATGAGATTACCCTCGATAATGCATCAGTTATGACCTATGATGGAAGTGCGAAATACAAGATCAAGGGATGTATCGACGGATTTAACTTCGAGTATGCGAATGAGTATGGTGTTATGTTTGAGACAGAGCAGGTATCTACGATACAGTATGGGTTATATACTGCAGAATCTGCATCTGACGCATTGGATTCTGTCTATTATGATATGTCCAACATCGACAGCTACGAGATTCTGGATACACAGTTAAACCAGACAGCGAAAGTAGAAGACAAGGATGTGCTTTATAACGTACAGACTTATAACGCATTCCAGATGAAATGTATGGATGTTACAGCCGTGATCGAAGTAGAACCGGGTGTGTTCCTGAGTATGGAAGCAAGCATCTATCTGGATGACGATGACTATACTGTGGAGCAGCTGTTGCAGGCACTGGAATCCAAGTACTATGAGAAGATACAGTAAAAATAGAGGAAAATTATATGATTCGTTATTGTAAGATCAAACATTGTATCATCGGCTTTGACCGGCCGAAGATCTGTGTGCCGCTGGTCGGACGGTCGGAGGAGGAGATCATAGCGCAGGCGGATCAGATAAGACAGTCACAGAGAAGCTCTGCCATTGATATGGTGGAGCTTCGTGGCGATTATCTGGATATTTTGCCTGACTATGAAGTGTTAGATAGATTGCTTGCGAAGGTAGCAGAGATTCTGCCAGAAAAAGTGTTGTTATTTACGATCCGGAGTGAAGCGGAGGGCGGCGAGAAGCTTGCCTTTAACACGCCGACGATCTACGAGATCAACCGGCACGTGATTGAAAAAGCAATGGCAGATATGGTGGATATCGAGTTATTCTCCGGGGCAGAGCAGGCAGAGGAAATGATCGGGATTGCAAAGGAAAAAGGGGTAAAGATCATCATGTCAAATCATGATTTCCAGACCACACCGGATGCATCCACGATCGTGGACCGGCTGCGCAGTATGCAGGATCTTGGCGCGGATGTTGCAAAGATTGCTGTGATGCCGGAGAATAAAATGCATGTGGTGAATCTGCTTGCTGCAACGGCTATGATGCAGGAAGCGTATGCAGAGGTACCGGTTGTCACGATGTCGATGGGGAAGATGGGGGCAATCAGCCGGATCAGCGGTCAGGTGTTCGGCAGTGCAATCACATTTGCAAGCTTTGCGGAGGCATCGGCACCCGGACAGATTCCGGTTGATAAGATGGACGAAGCACTTACATTGATAGAGAAATATTGTAACTAGGGGACAAGAAAGCAGAAAGACAAGAGGAGGTTTTTCTGCTTTTTATTTACGAGGGGGAGAATGTGTTGAGGGAAAGAAAAATTGTGTTGTTTGTCATGGGGGATGAAGAGATATTAGAACGTAGTCGTATGGTTGTAAGTCAGTTAGCGCTGGAATATTCTGTGAAGATTGTCAGAAATTATAGTGCGGCCTATAAGATTATTGTAGAGCATCAGGTTGATGTAATGGTGTGCGGGCCAGCGGAGGAGCAGTTTCACCAGAATATTGTAGATGCATACCGGTTTATGGAGTCCGCGCGCAGGTTGAAGCGTTATCGGGATACGCCTATGATATTGATATCTGACGTGGAAGATCCGAATGGTTATTGTGATAGGGAGCTGTGTTGTTTTGCGGTAATTGATACTTTGTCGCTCGAACATCGGTTGTGTGAAACACTTGTACAGGCTCTGGAGGAACTCTGGTGCACGAGTCCGCACACATGTCCGATGCTGCGGCAGGATAAAATAGAGGCACGCATGCTGTATATCCAGAACCAGAATGTGATATACCCGATCCAATGTGCCAAGGTCAGTCATATACTGGCATCTAACCGGTCAATGGAGGTCTGTCTGAATAATGGTGGGAAATATCCTGTGCGATATGTTACCCTGCAACAGCTTCTGGAGGCTGCCGATGTATGGTATTTCCTGCAATGTTCCCGCAGTGGAATCATTAATGCAAACTATGTACGCAATATTGATTATACAAACCGCGTTATTACGATGTGCAATTCGGATCAGATTGCAATTGGATCGACGTATGTGAGGTCGCTGCATGAACAGTTTCCGACGATGCAGGAGTTATGGCAGCGGAGACAGAATCGTTGTATGTTTTTTGAATGAACCGGCAAACATATATATGAATGGAAATTAAAACACCGGACAAGGAGAAGCGTTCTCTCTGTCCGGTGTTTGTTAAATGTGCGCCTGGCAGCGTGCGTTACTAACGGAAATGATTATTCCATCGGATATTTGATCTGCCATGTATTTCTCAGTGAGTCGCAGATCTGCATGATGCGGAGTGTCTCTGCATGCGGCATCTCCGGGCATTCGGTCTGACCAACGATGATGGCATCTCTGGCAGCGATAAACTCGAATTCATAACCGGTTGTCTGCTTGTCCGGTTTCTTTGTCTCAAGCACAAGCTTGTGATCCTGATTGTAAATACGGAATGTCTCCGGACAGTTGATGTTGTCAATCTCGATATATCCGCGGTCACCATAGATTTTTGCATTGTTGTCAGGCTGGTACATCATTGTGACAAATGCGTTTGCACATCTGCCACCTTTGTATGAAATCTGCAATGCTTCCTGCGCATCCACGCCTGTGTCAAGCTTGGCACAGGTAGAACCGATCATCGGAGGTTCGCTGCCATAGATCATGGAGATCAGATTGAGCGGATATACACCAAGATCAAGCAGTGCACCACCGGCAAGCTCCGGCTTGGTCAGCCGTTCTTCTCTCAAAAGGGAATAACCGAGGGAACAGGTAATGTTGTTCACACGTCCAATCGCACCCTTCTGGATGTACTCTGCCATCAGGCGGTACATTGGCATGAAACGAATCCACATTGCTTCGCCGCAGAACAGGTTCTTCTCTTTTGCAAGGTTCAGAACTTCCTCGGTTGTAGCGGCATTGTAAGAAAATGCTTTCTCGACAAGCACTGGTTTTCCTGCATTCAGACAAAGTTTTGCGTGCTCTGCATGATGGGAATGAGGGGTTGCGATGTAGATGAGTTCGACATCCGGATCCGCCACAAGTTCCTCATAAGAACCATAGTATTTTGTAACGCCATGTTCTTTGGCAAATGCTGCTGCTTTTTCTGTATCGCGGGAAGCAATCGCGTATGCTTCGAATGCATCCAAATCCTTTAATGTATCTGCAATAACACCGGCAATCTTTCCGGCACCCATAATTCCAACTTTAAAATTGATCATATGAAACTCCTTCCGTGTCAGCTTTTGACGATCTGCGTTTATTATACCAAAATTACAGTCGTATGTCATTTCCTTTTTACAAAAATGAAGGAGCAAGTTTTCACGGAATGGATAACAAAATATATTTATAACTGGCGGAAGTGACATGGCAGGGTTTTATTGACATTTTCGTGGGTTATGCGTTATACTGAAAACTTGGATAGGTCTGTGAATCAGACGGAAATCTATTTTTATGACAGATACAGATATGCATGAAAATCAAACATAATAAGAAAGGAAATATAGAAGTATGTACGAAAAGGTTTCTACAAAGCTGGACTTCACCAGCCGGGAAGAAAAAGTACTCAAGTTCTGGAAAGAGAACGAGATCTTCGAGAAGAGTATCGAAGAGAAGAAAGACCTGCCGACTTATACATTTTATGACGGCCCTCCAACTGCAAACGGCAAGCCGCATATCGGCCATGTGCTGACACGTGTGATCAAGGATATGATTCCGCGTTATCAGACAATGAAGGGTCATAAGATTATCCGTAAGGCCGGATGGGATACACATGGTCTTCCGGTTGAGCTTGAAATCGAGAAGGAGCTTGGTATCGATGGCAAGGAGCAGATCGAGGCGTATGGCTTAGATCCGTTTATCCGCAAATGTAAAGAGTCCGTATGGAAATACAAAGGTATGTGGGAAGAATTCTCCAACAAGGTAGGATTCTGGGCAGATATGGATAATCCGTATGTCACATATCACAATACATTTATCGAGTCCGAATGGTGGGCATTGAAGAAGATCTGGGACGACGGACTTCTCTACAAGGGATTCAAGATCGTACCTTATTGTCCACGTTGTGGAACACCGCTTTCGTCACATGAGGTAGCACAGGGGTATAAGACAGTCAAGGAACGTTCCGCTGTGGTACGTTTCAAGGTGATCGGTGAGGATGCGTATTTCCTTGCATGGACGACAACACCTTGGACACTTCCAAGTAATGTGGCACTCTGTGTGAATCCGGATGAGAACTACTGCAAGGTAAAGGCAGCAGACGGCTATACTTACTACATGGCAGAGGCTCTGCTTGACAAGGTACTTGGCGGCATGGCAGAGAAGCTTGTCAAGGAAGAGAAGATTGCAGAGGGAACACCTGCATATGAAATCCTCGAGACCTATAAGGGTAAGGAATTAGAGGGCAAGGAATACGAGCCGCTTTTTGAGTGCACAAAGGCGTATGTGGCAAAGCTTCCACAGAAGGGACATTACATTACATGCGATTCCTATGTAACGATGTCCGATGGTACCGGTATCGTTCATATCGCACCGGCATTTGGTGAGGACGATGCAAACGTCGGAAGAAAATACGACCTTCCATTCGTTCAGTTTGTCGATGGCAAGGGTGATATGACAAAGGAAACACCTTACGCAGGATTATTCGTAAAGGATGCAGATAAGCCGGTACTCGTTGATCTGGAGAAGGCAGGACTTCTGTTCGACGCTCCGAAGTTTGAGCATGAGTATCCACACTGCTGGAGATGTGACACACCGCTTATCTACTATGCGAGAGATACATGGTTCATCAAGATGTCCGCAGTGAAGGACAGACTGGTGAAGAACAACAACACTGTAAACTGGATTCCGGAAGGTATCGGTAAGGGACGTTTCGGCGCATGGCTGGAAAATGTTCAGGACTGGGGGCTGTCCCGTAACCGTTACTGGGGAACTCCACTGAATATCTGGGAGTGCTCTTGTGGTAAGCGTCATGCAATCGGTTCCATCGAGGAACTGAAATCCATGAGCGACAACTGCCCGGATGATATCGAGCTGCACCGTCCATACATTGATGCAGTGACGATCAAGTGTCCGGACTGTGGCGGCGAGATGAAGCGTGTGCCGGAGGTTATCGACTGCTGGTTCGATTCCGGTGCGATGCCATTTGCACAGTGGCATTATCCGTTTGAGAATCAGGATATCTTCGAGGACAACTTCCCGGCTGACTTCATCAGTGAGGCGGTTGACCAGACAAGAGGATGGTTCTATTCCCTGATGGCAATCTCCACATTGCTCTTTGACAAGGCGCCTTACAAGAATGTTATCGTGCTTGGTCACGTACAGGATAAGGACGGACAGAAGATGAGTAAGTCCAAGGGTAACGCGGTTGATCCGATGGATGCCCTGAACAAATACGGCGCAGATGCAATCCGCTGGTACTTCTACAGCAACTCCGCACCTTGGCTTCCAAACCGCTTCCATGAGGATGCAGTGGTCGAAGGCCAGAGAAAGTTCATGGGTACGCTCTGGAACACATATGCATTCTATGTACTGTATGCAAATATTGACGAGTTTGATCCAACGAAGTATACATTGGAGTATGACAAGCTGTCCGTGATGGACAAGTGGCTGTTGTCAAAGCTTAATTCTATGGTGAAGTCCGTAGATGATAACCTTGGTAATTATCGTATTCCAGAGGCAACCAAGGCACTCGCTGAGTTTGTCGATGATATGAGTAACTGGTATGTCAGACGTTGTCGTGAGCGTTACTGGGCAAAGGATATGCCACAGGATAAGATCAATGCGTACATGACACTGTATACAGCACTTGTGACACTCTGCAAGGCTGCAGCACCGATGATTCCGTTTTTGACAGAGGATATCTATCAGAACTTAGTTCGCACGGTAGATAAGAATGCACCGGAATCTATCCACCTGTGTGACTTCCCGGAGGTAAATGAGTCCATGATCGATCCGGAGCTTGAAGCAAGCATGGATGAAGTACTGAAGGTCGTTGTATTTGGTCGTGCCGCAAGAAATACTGCGAACATCAAGTCCCGTCAGCCGATTGCAAATATGTACATCAAGGCTGCAAAGACACTGGATGATTATTTCGTAGATATCCTGCGTGACGAGCTGAATGTGAAGAATGTAGAGTTCAAGGAAGACCTGTCTGCATTTACCGCATACTCGTTCAAGCCACAGCTTCGTACAGTCGGACCAAAGTATGGCAAGCATCTGAATGCAATCAAGGAGTACCTTGCAAATGTCGATGGCAACAAAGCGATGAGCGAGCTCAAGGCAGACGGTGTGATCAAGTTCACAGCCGATGATACAGAGATTGCACTCGCTGAGGAAGATCTGCTGATCGATGTAGCGAAGATGGACGGATATGTGACAGAGGGCGATAACTATGTAACGGTTGTTATCGACACAACCCTGACACCGGAGCTGATCGAGGAAGGCTATGTGCGTGAGGTGATCTCCAAGATCCAGACGATGCGTAAGGATTCTGACTTCCAGGTAACAGACCGCATCAAGGTCTATGTAACCGGCAATGCGAAGATCGCAGAGGTTATGGAGAAGAACGCAGATGAGATCAAGCGAGTCGTACTTGGCGATGCATTTGTGATGGATGCAGCGTGTGACAACTCAAAAGAGTGGAACATCAACGGCGAGAAAGTTACGATCGGCGTGGAAGTAAGTAAATAAAATAATAAGTAAAGTTCTGCAAATCAAACAGAGGATTTGCAAGCAAATTGTATAAAATTTTTTGTTAATTCACACATTCATGGGCAGATGTAACGAAAAATACATTTTTCATTGTATCGTGTAATTATGTCTGCTACACTGAATGTGTTGGAATGGGGCTGGGATGCCCTGAAATGACATGTCTGCGACGGGAGAGTATCGCGTAGAGAATTAGGATTGTATGCCGGATGATGGTGTGCTGCCGGATAAGCTACGATAACGGTAATGAGAGGATTAGCAACGGGGATGATATGGACATGTTACGTAAGATAAGTGTGGGCATTTTCGGATGCACATACGCACATAAACAAGGAGGATTAATTCTATGAAGAAGATGGCTGATTTCGATAAGGAAAGCTTCAAGAAGGACGTCATTAACAACGTCAAAAACCTTTTCCGTAAGACTATCGATGAAGCAACACAGGAACAGGTATTTCAGGCAGTGTCCTACGCAGTGAAGGATCATATCATTGATCGCTGGATCGCTACGCAGAAGGCATACGAGGAGAAGAATGCAAAGACTGTTTACTACCTGTCTATGGAGTTCCTTATGGGCCGTGCACTTGGTAATAATATGATCAACCTCACATGCTATGAGCAGGTGAAGGAAGCATTGGCAGAGCTTGGCTTTGACTTGAATGTGATCGAGGATCAGGAGCCGGATGCAGCACTTGGTAATGGTGGTCTTGGCAGACTGGCTGCATGTTTCCTGGATTCCCTTGCTACATTGAACTACCCTGCATATGGTTGTGGTATCCGTTATCGTTACGGTATGTTCAAGCAGGCAATCGAGAATGGTTACCAGATCGAGAAGCCGGATAACTGGTTGAAGAACGGCAATCCATTTGAGGTAAAGCGTCCGGAGTATGAAGTAGAGGTTAAGTTCGGTGGCTATGTAGCGACAGAATGCAGAGAGGGAAAGAATTACTTCGTACACAAGGATTATCAGGCAGTTCGTGCGATTCCATATGATCTTCCAATCATTGGATATGGCAATAATGTTGTAAATACACTCCGTATCTGGGATGCAGAGCCGGTACAGGAGTTCAATCTTAATTCATTTGATAAGGGTGAGTATCAGAACGCAGTGGAGCAGGCAAACCTTGCCCGTAACATCGTTGAGGTACTTTATCCAAACGATAACCATTATTCAGGTAAGGAGCTTCGCTTAAAGCAGCAGTACTTCTTCGTATCCGCTTCTGTACAGAGAGCAATCCTGAAGTTCAAGGAGAACAACGCAGATATCCATGATCTTCCAAACAAGGTTACATTCCAGCTGAACGATACACATCCAACTGTAACAGTAGCAGAGCTTATGAGAATCCTTGTTGATGAGGAGAATCTTGAGTGGGATGATGCTTGGGATATCACTTGCAGAACATGCGCATATACAAACCATACAATCATGGCTGAGGCACTTGAGAAGTGGCCAATCGACCTCTTCCAGAAGCTTCTTCCTAGAGTATATCAGATCGTAGATGAGATCAACCGTAGATTCGTTCTTAAGATTGAAGATATGTATCCGGGCAACCAGGATAAGGTTCGCAGCATGGCTATCCTCTATGATGGTCAGGTTAAGATGGCTCACCTTGCTATCGCCGGATCTTACTCCGTAAACGGTGTTGCTAAACTTCATACAGAAATCTTGAAGAAGCGTGAGCTTCGTGATTTCTACGAGATGCGTCCGGAGCAGTTCAACAACAAGACAAACGGTATTACACAGAGAAGATTCCTTCTCCATGCAAACCCATTGCTTGCTGACTGGGCTACAAAGAAGGTCGGCGACGGCTGGATCACAGATCTTCCGGTACTTGAAGGTCTGAAGAAGTACGCAACAGACAAGAAGGCTCAGAAGGAGTTCATGGACATTAAGTACAAGAACAAGGTTCGTCTGGCTGAGTACATCAAGGAACACAATGGTATCGATGTAGATCCGAACTCTATCTTCGATGTTCAGGTTAAGAGACTTCATGAGTACAAGAGACAGCAGCTTAACATCCTTCATGTTATGCATCTGTACAATGAGTTGAAGGCAAATCCGGATATGGATTTTGAGCCGACAACATTTATCTTCGGTGCAAAGGCAGCAGCTGGTTACAAGACAGCAAAGCTTACAATTAAGCTGATTAACTCTGTAGCAGACGTGATCAACAATGATAAGTCTATCAAGGGCAAGATCAAGGTTGTATTCATCGAGAACTACCGTGTATCAAACGCAGAGATCATCTTCGCAGCAGCAGATGTATCGGAGCAGATCTCAACAGCTTCCCGTGAGGCTTCCGGTACAGGTAACATGAAGTTCATGTTGAACGGTGCTGTTACACTTGGTACGATGGATGGTGCAAACGTAGAGATCGTAGAGGAAGTTGGTAAGGAGAACGCATTTATCTTTGGACTTTCAGCTGAGGAAGTAATGAAGTATGAGAAGGATGGCGGTTACTATCCAATGGACATCTACAATTCAAATCCAAAGGTTAAGAAGGTTCTTGACCAGCTGGTAGATGGAACTTACTCAAATGGCGATAAGGAATTGTTCCGTGACTTATATGATTCTCTTGTAATGAAGGACGTATACTTCACATTGAAGGATTTCGATTCTTATGCAGATGCACAGAAGCGTGTAAACAAGGCTTACAAGGATAAGGCTAACTGGGCTAAGATGGTTATGCTCAACACTGCTTGTGCAGGTAAGTTCTCTTCTGATAGAACAATCGAAGAGTATGCACAGGAGATCTGGAAGCTTGAGAAAGTAGAAGTTACATTGTAATTTTATAGATAGGAATATATGAGCGGCTGTGCGTGCACATGCCGGTTATATGGGAGAGGGCTGTCACTGTTTGGTGGCAGCCTTTTTTGGAGTAAAGCAAGCTGGATTAGGAAGAAAATAGTAGAATGGAGGGAATTCCCCCATTTATGCGGTGCATTTGACGACCGCTAATCAGAGCAAGATGCGCAGAGCGCATCTTGTCTCTGTGGATATTGGGGCGGATTGGGTAGAAAATGGCAGAACGGGAGAAAGTCCCCAACCGGAAGCTGAGAAGAAGCAAGCAGGTTGGGTAGAAAATGGCAGAGCGGGAGAAAATCCCCAATCGGAAGTTGCCGAGAAGCAAGTAGGTTGGGTAGAAAATGGCAGAGCGGGAGAAAATCCCCAACCGGAAGGTAAAGAGAAGCAAGCAGGTTGGGTAGAAAATGGCAGAGCGGGAGAAAATCCCCAACCGGAAGCTACAGAGAAGCAAGCAGGTTGGGTAGAAAGTGGTAGAGCGAGAGAAACTCCCCAACCGGAAGGTAAAGAGAAGCAAGCAGGTTGGGTAGAAAATGGCGGAACGGGAGAAAATCCCCAACCGGAAGGTAAAGAGAAGCAAGCAGGTTGGGTAGAAAATGGCAGAGCGGGAGAAAATCCCCAACCGGAAGGTAAAGAGAAGCAAG